>Ga0307991_1000915_pt1 | contig 21373 bp, 18 predicted proteins | sample EllFjometagen131_FD_203146 | JGI IMG/M metagenome (GOLD analysis project Ga0307991, IMG submission 203146) | Marine microbial communities from Ellis Fjord, Antarctic Ocean - #131 | ecosystem: Environmental > Aquatic > Marine > Unclassified | place: Southern Ocean | collected 2014-10-08 | reverse complement strand
GGAGTTCGAAGAAATGATCGAGGAAAATCTGGCTCAAACCATGGAAGCTGTGAACAAAGCACTAAAGGATGCCTCGATGCTCCCGTCAGCCATCGACAAAATCATACTGGTGGGCGGGTCAACCCGCATTCCGAGGATATCTCAAATGTTGGAAGAAAAATTCGGACGTTTGCCTCACAGCGAAATCGATCCGGATCTGTGTGTGACCATTGGTGCCGGTATGCAGGCAGGTAGAGAAATGGGAATGGAAAGTTCCTCCGTACTGGTAGATATTACGCCGTATACTTTCGGCACCTCCGCTGTAGGCGAAGTAGACGGTGTGCCGTGCATGTCCATGTTCGTTCCGTTGATCCGGCGTAATACCAAGATTCCGACAAAGAAAAGCGACGTTTTTTATACTATGTTTGACAACCAGGAGGCCGTGGATATCGGAGTCTATCAGGGGGAAGCACCCGATGCACTGGACAATATATTGCTCGGAAATTACATGTTTAATCTAACACCGTCTCCGGCAAACTCCGAGATCATGCTGAATTTTGACCTGGATCTGAACGGAATTCTGAAAATCGAAGCCGTTGAGAAAAAAACCGCCAAGAAGATCAACGCTGTGATTGAAAATGCTATTTCAAGGTTTACCGAGGAAGAACTTTCCCAAACTCAAAAGCGCATTAACGGACTTTGGGCAGAAGGCAGGAAATCGGAAATATCCAACGAAAAGAAGGTCCAAACAGAGGCCGACATAACAAAACCGCCGCCCCAATATGACGAAATCATCAGGCGTGCCCAAGAAAAGCTGTCAGAAGGTGCCGAAGACGACCAGAATGAAATGATTAACCTGATAGAAGATATCCGCGATGCGCTGAAGGAAAACCGAATGGAAGATGCCGAAACGTTTAGAAATGAACTTGATGATATTCTTTTTTATATGGGATAGAAAAGGCCGTTAATATGGAACGCTGTCCTACCTGTAATACAAAATATCAAGGCATGCGCACCTGTCGCCGCTGCAAAACCGAATTGGGCCCTTTACTCGATATAGAAGAGGAATCTCTGACCCATTATAAAGCAGCACTCGAAGCGTATTCTTTGAATGATTTCAGCCGCATGTTTTTCCATGCTAAACGCAGTTTTTCGCTACTGCAAACACCAGAAGCAAGACGTCTGTTAGCATGTGCGGCACTGCTGACCCGGCGTTTTAACCTTTCCCTATCACTGGTGTTATCATCATGAAGCAGATCTGGATTTCTCCACATATTTTCGTATGCCGTTTATGATACCCTCACACAAATGATCCTGATAGCTTGCACTGCTCAATCGTTTGCATTCCCTGGGATTGCTGATAAACGACGTTTCTATCAATACGGCAGGCATCCGTGCGCCGAGAAGCACATAAAACGGCGCCTTTTTAACCCCGTTGTTTTTGACGTGAGTGTATCTTGATTTTAAGTACTTATATGAAGAATCCTGAATATAACTTGCCAGGAGGCTGGATTCATAAATTTTTGTGTTTTGCATAATATCTGTTAAAATGGTTTGCAAATCACTGATGTTCTTTGTTGAAGTGGCATTTTCACGGGCCGCCACCGTTATCTCCGAATTCTCTGTGGCCAGGTTCAGAACATAGGTTTCAATTCCGTATGTGCTTTGATTTTCGGAATCATTGGTATGTATGGATATAAAAAGATCTGCATTTTTTGTGTTTGCTATTGCAGTGCGTTCTTCAAGTGTAAGATAGGCGTCGATAGTCCGGGTCATGAGAACTTCGTATGGAAGTTTTTTCCGGATTTTTTTTGCAAGCCGTCCGGCAATTTGAAGGGCAATATCTTTTTCATACACTTTCTTTAAATAGCCGGAAGATCCGAAATCGTGTCCTCCGTGGCCCGGATCCACCACGATTAAGGGACGGTCCCGTCGCGCTTGTTTGGCTAAACCCTTTTTTGAACGCCTCTTGCCGGTAGCTAAAATTGCTTTTTTTTGAAATCTTGCCGTGGACCCGGCAACCATAGAATCTCCTGACAGATCCAGGACCACTCTGAACGGGTGCTTGAGTGAAAAAATTTTATATGTATGAATGGACTTGATATCGATTACAACCCGAACCACATGGGGGGTATACTGGCCGGCACGCACATCCCTGAGCAAATTATCGTTGATGGGGGTAAATTTTTCTATATTTTTTCCTTGTCTGCTGTTTTTTAAATCAACATACAACCGCTGGGGCTTATTCATGGAAGGATCTTTTTTAAGGAGTCTGTGGGTAAAGGATGTTTCCCGGTTGGCATCAATGACGATACGGGTATAGGTGGGATTGGACCAGTGACGAATCCCTGTTATGGTTGTGGTGTTGCCAACCGTTTTTCGGTTGCTCGAGTGAGTCTGAGGCGTTTTCGGGATATATTTTTTTTTCGTCTTGCTCGCCTGAGTGACTCTTTTTGACTTTCTGCCTTTGGATACGTCTGTTTCAAGGGTGCGTAGTGCTGTTGCTGCTTTTGCCCGGTACCGGCTTTTGGGATACCGTTTTATAATCCGCCTGAAAACATCAATGGCCTCATGTTTATCAGACTTTCGATGGGATTGTTTGTAAAGTTCGACATAAAGCTCCCCGGACATATACATGCCCGCGGGCGCCCAGGGGTCTGATGGGGACTGTTTGTAAACGGACTGAAATTTCGTTATACACCTTAACCAGCTATGTCTGTATTTTTGTGTTCCCGGATTTTTTCGAAGCTCATAGTAGCAGGCTTCGGCCTTAACATACCGGTTTTTTGCCGTGACAGCACATGAAACGGAGATCTGTAAAATTCCAACACTCCATATAACCATCAAACAAATTTTGATGAACTTTTCATGCCGCATAACATCTTTGAATTTATAGATATTTATGAGAGTACAGGTTTGTTAATTGTAAGCCAAGCAAATTGGCTTGAATTATACGGCCAATAAGACAAAATAGCAAACACAACCGATCGGCAACAAAAATCCATAAAGGATTTCTGCCTTACGGATGCTTAAGCACAAGTTTCAGTCGGTTGGAAAGAGATACACGCTGCCGTGGAGCGTTCATCCTATATTGGGATTCAGATGCGTTTGCCATGGCCTTCCTTTCAGGTTTTAGTTTGGGTTGACAATCTTTTCCTATTACGTTAACTGGTTCGATTAAAAGGGCTAACCAGATGGCAGGTAAACAATGAAGGGACAGATTCTTAAAATATTAAGAGCAGAGAGTGACGTGGTTTCCGGAGAAACGCTCAGTTCTCATTTAAAGATTTCCAGAGTCTCTATATGGAAACATATTAAAAAGCTCCGGGAATTTGGATATAATATCCAGGCAACACCCAAAGGATACCGTCTGATAAACAATCCTGACGTCCTTTTCCCGTGGGAATTCGGGGATAGAGAATTAAAAATCCATTATTTTGATGAAGTTACCTCCACAATGGATGTTGCCGGAAACCTTGCAAGAAATAATGCTCCTCATTTTACCGTGGTCATTGCGGGGTGCCAAAGCAAAGGACGGGGTCGTTTGAAAAGAACCTGGGTCTCCTCACAAGGCGGGCTTTATTTTTCCATTATACTCAGACCTGAAATACCGCCGGTGTTAAGCTCACGGGTCAACTTTGCCGCATCCATGATTCTGGCCCGAACCCTGCGCAACAGGTTTCATATTGATGCCAGGGTAAAATGGCCTAACGATATCCTGGTTCATGAAAAAAAGGTTGCGGGATTACTCTCTGAGATGGAGGCTGAAACCGATAGGGTTAAGTTTATCAATATCGGTATGGGTATAAATGTTAATAATGATCCCACTACTCATGAACCCATGGCCGCATCACTAAAGAAAATCCTTGGCAGGAATATTTCAAGAAAACAGCTTTTATCCGAGTTTTTGGATGAATTTGAATATCGTATGAACAATGGGACGCTGGATAATGTCATCTCTGAGTGGAAAACTCATGCCATGACCATCGGCAGACAGGTAACCATTGTAACCACCCATGACGAGTTTAAAGGCCTTGTCATGGATGTGGATAACACCGGCGCACTGATGTTGAAGCTTGCAGACGGATCAATAAAAAAAATTGTCTATGGCGATTGCTTTCATGACTAATCAGATTCACATGACCGTATATGCCTCACTTCTGGCCGCGCTGACCGCAGCAGGCGCATACCTGGCAATACCCATAGGCCCGATTCCCATCATTCTTCAAAATCTTTTTATATTTCTGACAGGTCTGTTACTGGGCTCCAAGTGGGGTGTTGCAAGTGTAGGGGTTTATCTTCTGGCAGGTGCTCTGGGTCTTCCGGTATTTGCCGGCGGGGTTGGTGGAATAGGACGCTTTGCAGGACCTACGGGCGGATACCTTTTGGGGTTTCTTCCGGCGGTCTATGTGATCGGATGGATCACCGAAACCACACGAAAACACGCGGTTTTTGACATACTTGCCATGGTCTGCGGCGGTATCATTATTTACGTTTTCGGGGTAACATGGTTGAAAATGTTAACCGGTATGACATTGGCCAAAACACTGGCGGTGGGTATGTATCCGTTTATTTTAGGAGATGCTCTTAAAATTGCCGCGGCCGTCCCCATTGCAAAGGCATTGCGACCGGTAATTTACAGAGATCAGGTGCCGGGAATTAGCAGTCATGAGACAGAAGTCATAGGGCGGAGGTCTGAAGAACAGAAGATCGGAAGGTGAGAAGATTGGGAGCTGCGAGAAAAACTAACCTTCTGAATTTCTTACCTTCTTAACTTCATGTTCGCGAAAAGGTCACAAGTCAGAGATGATGTCGTGAATATAATTGAAATCGAAAACTTGAGTCATATTTTTGCCGACGGTACGCTCGGTCTGGAAAATATAAATCTTACCATCCGGGAAGGGACGTTTGTCATTATTGCCGGGCAGAACGGATCCGGAAAAACCACTCTCTTAAAACACCTGAACGGACTTCTTCTTCCAACCGCCGGCACGATTCGTCTGGCCGGACGTCCGGTATCTGAAAATCTTGTTAAAGCAAGGCAGATGGTCGGAATGGTATTCCAGGATGCCGACAGTCAGATTGTGGGGGAAACGGTTTGCGATGATGTGGCATTTGGCCCGGAAAATCTTTGTCTGCACAGAAGCGAAGTTAAAAGACGGGTATCCAACTCATTAAAGATTGTGGGCATGCTCGATTTTAAGGATCAAAAACCCCACTTACTTTCAGGCGGCGAAAAGCGAAGGCTCGCCATTGCGGGTATTTTGGCCATGGAACCTAACGTACTGGTTTTTGACGAACCGTTTTCCAGCCTTGACTATCCCGGTGTCAAACAGATTTTAAAACAGATTGTTTCTCTGCACCGGTCCGGCCACACGGTTCTTGTTGCCGCCCACGACCTGGAAAAGGTAATTGCCCACGCGGATCGTCTGGTCATAATGAAAGACGGAAAAGTGGTAAAAGACGGAATGCCCTCTCAACTGCTTGGGGAACTCGAACCCTTTGGAATCAGAGAACCGTGTGCTTTCCGTATGGGGATGGAGGTTCCATCATGGCTGAATTGAGCGCTTTCAATTTCCGTCCCGGATCTTCCGTCCTTCATGGGCTGGATGTTCGATTTAAACTCTTATTTCTTGTCCTTATCAGCGTTACCAGTCTGAAGGCATATGCTGTTACACTTTCAGTTTTAACTCTGGTGTTGGTTTCTGCACTGCTGCACGCCCAAGGATCTTTAAAATCTATTTTAAAAGCGTTTCGGTATTTTTTTGTGCTTCTTGCGTTTATTTTTTTCGCCCGTGCATTATCTACCCCGGGATCAGCGGTTATCGAATTTAAGGCGGTCTCAATCACCCGGGAGGGAGTCTATGACGGCGCCATAATTTGCTGGCGGCTTGTGATTGTTGTTTTGACCGGATTAGCGTTTGTTTCAACAACACGGCCTTCAGAAATTAAAGCCGCGGTTGAGTGGCTCCTTAACCCGTTTCCGTTTATCCCGTCTAAAAGGATTGCCACCATGATAAGTCTGGTCGTACGGTTTATTCCTGTAATTTTCGACCAGGCAAGGGAAACCGCCGATGCTCAGCGGGCCAGAGGAGTGGAAAACAGAAAGAATCCGGTCTATCGATTGAAAAAACTCGGGATTCCGCTCATGCGCCGAACCTTTGAACGGGCGGACAAGCTGGCAGTTGCCATGGAGGCCCGATGTTATTCTGAAAACAGAACAGACCCCGGACTTTGTGCACGCTTAAGGGACTGGGCAGCTCTTTTTGTGGTCATTTGTCTTTGCCTATTTATTGTTGTATGGTAAAAATCATGCAGCAATTTTATAAAAGGAGCAACGTGAGTTGAAAATCATAATCGTGGGGGCCGGTGAGGTCGGATTTAACATCGCAAGCCATCTGGCTTTTGAGAATAAAGATGTTGTGGTAATTGACAACAACCTTGCTGCCCTTCGACATGTATCTGATAATATTGATGTTCAGGTGCTTAACGGGTCCGGAAGCAGCCCGGTTGTTTTGAAGCAAGCGGGCATCAAAGAGGCGGATATTCTCCTTGCAGTTACAGATAGTGATGAAACCAATCTGGTGGCATGTCTGGTTGCAAATATAATTTCTCCAACAACAAAGAAACTGGCACGTATCCGCAGCGCCGACTATGATGAATACCACGATACCTTCCGTGATCATACTCCCCATATCGACACGTTAATTAATCCGGAAATCGAAGTTGTAAAAACCATCCATAGGATTATGAATGTCCCCGGTGCGGTGGATGTGGACGATTTTGCCGAAGGCCGTGTTAAATTTGTCGGCATACATTTGGACAAGTCGGCACGGCTGGCCGGTGTCCGTCTTTCGGAAATTTCTGCTAAAATCGGAAAGAAAATTCCGCTGATTGCTGCGGTGATACGGGATGAAGAACTGATTATCCCCAGGGGAAATGACAGGCTTTTGGCGGGAGATCTGGTCTATTTTATCAGCGAAAAAGACAATTATTTAGATTCGTTGGCAATTTTTGATAAACAGGTGGAGCCGATCGGCAGTGTTTTGATCATCGGCGGCGGGAATATCGGATTCAGGCTGGCCAACCTGCTTGAAGAAAAAGCCGTGCTTACCAAAATAATTGAGAAGGATCCGGACCGATGCGCTCAACTTGCCGAGAGGCTTAACAAGGCGGTTATTTTGCATGGCGACGGTTCTGATCAAGAGCTTTTGAGAGAAGAAAACATTCAAAATATGGATGTGGTGATTACCCTCACCAACGATGAGGAAACCAATATTTTAACGTCCCTGCTTGCCAAGCGCATGGGTGCGGCCAAAACAATAACCAAGATCAGCAAGGTCAGCTATTTGCCCTTGATGTCCATGATCGGTCTTGAGCAGGTGGTGAGCCCGAGACTTTCGGCCGTAAATACCATCTTACAGCACATCCGCCGGGGCAAGGTGATTTCGGCCAAATCACTTAAAAATGAACAGGCTGAAATCATGGAAGCGGTGGCCCTGGAAACTTCAGACATTGTGGGAAAGCCCATAAAGAAAATTAATATTCCCAAAGGAGCCCTGATTACCGGTATCATCCGCAACGACAATGTCATTATCCCCTCTGGTGAAAGCGTCATTGAACCCAATGACAGGATCATCATCTTCTCAACAAGACAGGCCATCCCCAAGATCGAAAAAATTCTCGCCGTAAAACTGGAGTATTTTTAGATGCGGTGGCACTTTATTCTGAGTATTGTGGGAATATTACTCTTTTTTTTGGGGCTCTGCATGGTATTTCCCCTTTTTTTTGGTCTTTACTACAAGGATCAAAGTGTGATTCCGCTGCTTAAAGCCATGGGGATAACCCTGGCTGCCGGATTATCACTGATTGTTTGTTTCAGAAGTGTAAAGGTAGATTATATCAGCCATCGTGAAGGCATGGCAATTGTGGCCATCGGATGGACAGCCATCGGCTTGTTCGGCGCAATACCGTTTTATCTGGGATCTGAATTCGGCACTTTCATTGATGCGTTTTTTGAATCTGTTTCCGGTTTTACGACCACGGGATCGTCGATTTTAACGAATATTGAGGCGGTATCAAAAGGACTTCTTTTCTGGAGAAGTTTTATCCAGTGGCTGGGCGGAATGGGCATCATCGTTTTATCCGTGGCCATTCTGCCGTTCTTGGGTGTCGGCGGTATGCAACTTTACAAGGCCGAAGTTCCAAGTCCTGTTCCTGATAAGCTCAAACCTCGTATCAGAGATACCGCCATGATCCTCTGGAAAGTTTATGCGCTTATTTCTCTGGCAGAGGTCCTCCTTCTCATGATCGGGGGAATGGATCTTTATGATGCCCTGTGTCACACCTTCACAACAATGCCCACCGGCGGATTTTCAACCAAAAATACTTCCATCGCTCACTATAACAGTGTGTATTTAGATATGGTATTTATCTTTTTTATGGTATTGGCCGGAATTAATTTTTCGCTTCATTATCAGTTCCTGAGAGGAAAGCCCCTTGCATTCTGGCGGGATTCGGAGTGTCGCTTTTTTTTGGGTGCCGTTCTTGTATTGACGGTTATTGTGTCTATTAATATCTACGGATCTGTATACGAAACCATGGGTCAGGCATTGCGCTTCGGTTCTTTTCAAGTGGTATCCATTGTTACCACCACAGGCTATGCCACGGCCGATTACGAATTGTGGCCGGCCATGTCCCAGATCATCTTATTCTTATGTATGTTTTTAGGGGCGTCGGCCGGCTCCACCGGCGGAGGCATGAAATGCCTCCGGGTTATGCTTTATTTTAAATACTGTTATAAAGAACTGTTTTCCTTAGTTCATCCTCATGCAGTCAAGCGTATCAAAATCGGGGGCAAATCCGTTCCGGAGGATGTTATGCGGAGCGTTCTCGGGTTTATGGGCTTATATATAGGTCTGTTTGCTTTTTCTTCTGTACTCATTGCAAGCATGGGGGTCGATTTTATGACGTCTATTGCTGCGGTCGCAGCGACCATCGGAAATATAGGACCCGGTCTGGGGATGGTGGGCCCGGTAGACAATTTTGCCCATATACCCTATTTGGGTAAATGGGTACTCATATGGTGCATGCTTTTGGGAAGGCTTGAAATATACACGGTCATTATCCTTCTCGTACCGGAATTCTGGCGAAAATAACCTATCAATTAAAACTTTTATCAAATTCCGATTGATTTTTTATTGACAATCCTGATAAATGTAGTTAAATTTCTAGACTTTTAGGGGCCGTTAACTCAGTTGGTAGAGTATCTGCCTTTTAAGCAGAGAGTCGCGCGTTCGAGCCGCGCACGGCCCACCATCAGAAAATCGCTATACACGTCCCCATCGTCTAGCCTGGTCCAGGACACCGGCCTTTCACGCCGGCAGCAGGGGTTCAAATCCCCTTGGGGACGCCACCAACAAAACAAAGCCCAGCAAACCCATGCTGGGCTTTTTTTATTGAGCCGGTTCAGGATACCCCGCTTTTCAAGCGTGGCGGCAGGAGTGAACTTGTCCTGAGCGAAGCCGAAGCCCCCCCCCTTGAGGACAATACAATAATTTCAAGTGGTTAGCCAAGATAATGGCAAACAATTTTTTATTAGCCAACAAAGCAAATCATAGTTTGCAAATTTTTATTTTACTTATAGTTTGCCATATGGTATAAAAAACCATATGAGGGCTAAACTTATCTATCATGAGAAATTTATTTATGCTGATGGTGCCATCCGGGAGATGGTTCTTTGGAAACTTCCGAATAAGACTTCTGATAGACTCCATGGATTGAAATACCGCCTTTATTACGGACTTTCTGATGGAACATGTATTGTTCGTTACGACAATGAGTCAGGCAAAGGCAATCATAAGCACATTAAAGGCAAAGAAAAATCTTATCAATTTAAAGATGTAGAAACGTTAGTAGCTGACTTCCTTGTAGAAATTGAAAACGCAAGAAAGGGATAAATATGAAGAAGCAAATTAAAATCGGGGTCGGCGACGCTGTGAGAACGGCCGGAGACTTTATTGATGTGTGGAAGCGTGCAGAACGGGACGAGAAAGTAGAAACCGAGCAGCGGCTGAACTTTGAAAACCTGGAAACACTGCTTAAAACCCTTACTTCAGGACGGTGGGTGTTGCTGAAAATACTGCGAACCAGCGGTCCTATGAGCATACGCGCATTGGCGAATCAATTGGCACGCGATTATAAAAATGTTCATACAGATGTGCGGCGATTGGAGCATATCGGGTTGATAGTCAGGACTAAAAATGGCAAAATAGAAGTACCTTGGGATATAGTAGAAGCGAGGCTTATGCTTGCAGCATAGACAAACATCTGACAAAAAATGACTCAGGGGTCACCCATTAAAGGGTCAGTCAAGTAGAAAAACACCTCTCCCTTAAAAAAAACTGGTCATTTTTTCTTGATCTTTGATCACAACAGCGCCACCTTGTTTTCGTCCTGGTTTGCACCCGTTATTTCGTTTTTATCGGTTCTCGGCAGCATATGCTAATCCGCACCAGTCAGCCATCAGGTTCAAGGCAATTTTGTTTTAGGCCAAAATCTGTGCTCTGATGCACAATGCTTAAAACACGGCCCCTGGTCCATTCGGACCCCGGAAAATCTTCGGTGCCATATCGTGTTCGATTGATTTTATAATAAATTTTATGATTATTAGCAAATACCAGCTAAAGTCGCAAGGTTATGATATCGATAAACTTGCTGATTGAGTGGCTGAGATTTTTTCCATTAAACCGGAAGAAATATTTCAGCCCGGAAAGCAGCCGGTAAAAGTCAAAGCAAGAAGTCTTTTGTGTTACTGGGCGGTTAGGGAGTTTGGGTTTACAATGGCGGATCTGGCTCCAAAGCTCAATATCTCGCAGCCGGCGGTCAGTATGAGTGCTCGGCGAGGAGAGCGAATAGCATCAGAAAATGGATATTCACTGATAGATGAATAGAATCTTATAATATTAGGGGCGTCCCGGAAGTCTCCAAATGATCATTTTCCGTCGCGTACAGGCAAAGCCTGTCCGGAGTAGGAACGAGACTGACCGTTCCAGATCCGAGCACCATCGCCGAAACTGAAGAGGGCAGCCCCGGAACTACGCGTTTCAGATGCCCAGGCACCACTAGTAGTAAGCTGAATCAATTTGGTCAAGTAAACGTTGAAGTATGCCTGTTTAGGTAGATGATAGCTCTCACCTTCGTCATACAACCCTGCAAGTTCATTCTGTGTCGGCATCCGCCAGTCCGTATACCCGCCTACCTCTGTAATTCTCACAGTATCGCTTAGCACCTTTCCAGGTAATGTCTTCCCCGTTGTCTTTAGATGCCCACATTAAACCCGTCTTTGTATCTTTAACAGTCCCATTGTCATAGGCGACAAATCGTCCATCACTTTCGATCTCTTTTGCGCTACCATATGAAGAATAAGAAGAAGATAGAGCAACGGCTCGTTTTTTTAACCTAACATCTATACTCTTGTCTTCACCTGAAACCAAAGTTACCCACAACTTTTTAGTCTCATATTCACCTGCTGAAACTTCCACGTGATAACGGCCAGATTTAAGCTCGATACCCTGGTAAAACTTCTGACCAATGTTTAAAATCCTTACCTTTGCATCGTTTGGATTCGTATACACATTAAGACTGCTTTTGGGAGGGGTTTTCGGATCCAAAAACACTGTTAACGACATACTACGACCTGCTTTAAAAAGAACCCGTTTGGAATATGGCTCGTATCCATCCTTCTCAACACGCACACTGTGCTCCCCGGGAGATATTTTAATACCAGAAAGATTTGTTGTGCCTATGTAACTGCCATCAACAAGCACCTTCGCACCAGAAACGTTTGATTCCACCGACAGATAAGCTTTTGATGCCTTTGGGGATTGTTTTTCGACAATTGCACTGCTTGATGCGACAAACACAAATTCCCCTCCCTGGTCTCCTGTATTTCGAATGGGTCGACACAAAGGCGTTTGTTCCGAATTGTTGCCTACAATCGGCGCGATGCGCGTGTATATCTCCTGCGTTGAAATATATGGTTTTTCGTTCTTTCTTAATTCTTTGAGCAGTTGATATGCAAATACGCTATGGCCGCCTGACCCGGTGTCCGATACCGGTGTCTTGTTCCCGGAAGTCATCCCCCAGCGACTTTTTTCGTTATACAGGTTAAGATAGTATTTATTGTCGATTACAGGAGGCATAGCGCGAGCTTGACCAAACAGAGTGCCGGAGTAACAGGAATCAGAAATAAGCAGGACGTGACGTGCCTCCATGCTGCGCATGGCTTTTTGGACCTGACCATTGTCAAAATAGGTTACCGGATCGCCGCCTTTTGCATCAACTGGAATCCACCATCCGTCATCATATGTTCGATCAAGATCACCGTGACCAGCATAATATATGAGAACGTTGTCATCCGGCTTTGCTGATGATGCCAAATTTCGTAATGCCTGGTAAATGGCTTTTCTTGTGGCTTTACGATCCAAAAGAAGTTTAACTTTAAAACCGTAACGCTTACGAAGAAGATCTGCCATGGCACGGGCATCATTTGCGGCGGTTTCAAGGTCCGGAATATTTGGATCTTTATAATCATTAATGCCGATGATTAATGCCCGGTATGCACCAAGTTTGCCGCTTTGATGGCTCAAATCACTAATAACTGAAATGCCCCTGTAATCGGCGTGGACACATAAGGGAAGGTGCCAGAAGCATATGGTTATTATAAACAGAGATACTATTGCCAGCTTACTTCTGTTGATATCCATTTCCATCTCCATCGGTTTATTGGGGATTCGTGAGGGATGTTCTTAAAATTGAGGAATTTGTAAAACAACATCGATTGGTTGTCAATAATGGATATGAATTAGGTATGAAATGCCATTGTTATACATTGTAGATGGTTTAGCACCTTGTACAAAGGCTATCTCTAAATTATTGTTCTTTTTAACTGCAAGGTTGATAGATAGATTTTTATTATTGAAGGATGTCTGACATCTTTAAAAAGGGAGCTTGCAGGATGCATGATTACGTGCCTGAATCTTCAATTCTTCTAAATTGAAGATTTCAAACAGAAATCAATTTTGGCATATCTTGCCATTGCCTGATATTTTAAGTTATGTCAATTGGTTATGATATCATTTAGATATCGATTGACCTTGTTAAGAATTATTGGCTAATCCCGATGATCACCCGATCCTATATATTGTGTTTGTCATTTCCCTTAATTCCGATTTTTTTTCCAACATACTGTACCTCAAATAATACCGGTCATTATTTGTTTTTAAAGATGGCCTTTAAAATCGTCGTCTCTATTTCCGGAGTAGGCTTCCATCTAAATTGATGATCAAAACGCTTTTTAGCAAAGTGGTGTTGGGCATCAACGACCACAGGATCAGTTTTAAAATTAACCTTTCATACCTTGTCAGCGCAAGACGCTCCAAAGAATCATCATCATTAACAATAAAAATTCGAAGACCTACACCCATAGTTCTACAGATTCGAAATTAATCTCAAAATATTAAAAACATATCAAATTAAACGTATCGTTAACAGATACCTGAGGCAGATGTCAAATTTATATGAACTTTAACAGGAGGAGGCGGCATTTGAAAGTGACAAAAGTTATAGACTCTTTTATTCGCCTTCGCCGGAATACCCTGCAGCTTGCTGCAGAAATGAAAGGCAAGGTGAACCGCGCCGAAGCTCATCAGAGCGAAGGCGGGTTAATTCAGCTATATCTTTCACATTGGAATGGCTACGGCGCAATTCCGCTTTGATACCCAGCAGCTTGCTGCGGGGAGCTTCATTTGATCAAAATCTTTTTTAAAAAACGTTTTCTTTCAATACCTTTGGTTTTACCGGCGAACGATTCAATACAACCCATTTATCTGTTCCAGGGCGATATCGAATATTTTTTATTAAAACATACGGCCATTCCTTGGCTTTCCGTTCGAATCACCGATCCGGAAACATCAATATGTGTCTTAGTTTAAAAGTATTATGATATCAGTATGACTTAAGGTTTGAATTATAAAGCGCAAATATTCTGGGTTATTATTTGTTTTTCGTATCTAGTGGGTAGTTCAGATACCTAAAATATCCCCCTTAAAATCCCCCTTGACATTTTAATCATATCCTTTATGGTTTTGCACATAAAGCTTGGTGGACTTTTAAGCCATTTCACCGGGGCGAAGCTTATTGATCTTGGCTCAGAAAAACAACAACTCTGCGTTCTTCGCATTAGAGTGGTGAAATAAAATTTTTAACTAAATTGAGCGATTGTCGAGGCTTGCCCGCCTCTGGCTGTGTTTCCGCAGATACAAGGAAGATGTGGTTCCGCTATAGTCGACTATGCGGAACGGCATCTGACGCAGTAGATGCGGTAAGATCGACAATCCCGCAGGTTTTCAAATTTTAAAAATATAAACAATTTAAGTAACCGTTCACAGGTTCAGGGTTCAACGTTCAGGGTTAAGGGCAAAAAGGCATTGAAAATCCGAAGTCCTCGTTACAAATGTTCATTTTTCCAAGTAATTGCCAATTTAGCTTCAAATTTTGGATTAGGACTGACGAAACTGACGTTTTTATCGTAAATAAGCATCCCAAATGCAGCCCGGGGACAAGAATGGAACCTTGAACCCCTGAACCTTTGAACCCCTGAACCTTTGAACCCGTGAACGCTTACCAATTTAATTCATTAAAATAAAAGATATTTAATTACCTTTTAAAATTTGAAACGCTCAGTTTAGTTATTGAATGTAGGGAGCTGATAAATGAACACCGAACAAAGAAAAACTAAAAGGTTTCTAACGCTGGACAATGCGTTTGTCGCATTAAGAAGTGGATTTAAAAAAGTAGGAAGAATTAATGATATCAGTATAAAAGGCTTGTCTTTTTCATATTTAAGTGAACCCATTGAAAGTGTAGTAGATTCTGGTTCTTCCCAGGTCGATATCTTTCTTTCAGAAGAAAACGGGTTTTACCTTTCCCATGTGCCCTGCAAAGTCGTATCTGAAATTCCAGAGCCTACATTCAAAGAAAGTGATATTCTCATGAGGTACCAGTGCAGTTTGCATTTTGGGAAACTCACAACAAATCAATTGGAACAATTAGAATTTTTTATCAAAAATTACACAATAGAACTATCGCTATAACAGGTTTTAATTCATATTAATTTCAGCCAACATTCTGATTCAGGCACAGAACCTTGATCGGAAAACCGGAATTAAGGGAAAGTGATAAACGCAAGATGTTTTTGGAGATAAATCTGGATTAGTCAATAATTTTTAACAAGAGTGATCGATATCTGCAATGTATCTTTTAACTATAAAATAGGTTCAAAGGTTGTGATATCGACAGTTGCTGAATCGTCTCCAGACAAATTTATGTCACAAACTCAAAGCAAAATATTTAATTAGTGACTCTTATTTTTTCAATCTTATGATACGAAATTGTAAACTTTACCACACTTAAGGTGTTTGCCTTGAACCTTAAATCCTGGACATCCCAATGGCGGTACCCCCCTGTACGAAAAATTAAGTGCGGGGATCATGTGATCTCGTATTTGTCCACGATATTATGCGATTTCTCTGATTTTCTTTGACTTTAGATGCCAGAAAACTTGCAAAAATGGAATATGGACCTCAACGTTGCAAAAGTCGAGGCTTGCCCGCCTCCGGCGTGGATGCCTCAGATCCGAGGCGTCAAGAGTGAAGCCGTAGCCATTTACTGCGAACCCTTGACAACAAAGGAGATGGTGTATCATCGGCTTTCCTATGGGGTAAACAACACGGTGAAAAAAGATTCCTTTTTGGATATCACTGACAGTTGAATTCAGTATGTTGGCAATAAATGAACACAACGCTATGGTTTAAGCGGTTTTACACAAATCTCATCGTGTTGTTTATGCAACTATGTGGTGGACAATCAGGTGGGGTTATAAATGTTTAAAGGGAATTATGGAGTTTATCTCAGGACTTAATTTGATACACTTTTTAAAATTTAAATGCTTCCGATTTCTCCTAAAATTATCTATTTTCAGGAAGGTCTTTTCAGTTTAGGGTCTGATAATTTTCCTTTATGTAAACTTTTTATGCTTTTTCGATGCCGATTAGGGCAGGTTTTGACCGAATTTTTTTAGGCACATGCATCTCTTCGGCCTGGTTTTTTCAATTGTATCAAATTTTCATCAAGCTTGGTCGCGCCGTCAATCATATTAAGTGTTGCGCGGGCGAATCCAAATTATTTTTTTATTTTGCGTCTAATCCCCACCAAACCAATCAGACCCGCACCAAAAATCCAGACCGTTGAGGGGATGGGCACGGCAGTAAGCCACTTTTCAGAACCGTCTTCGGAATCAAAGTTTTCTCCGAACTTTGAATACAAGTAGACATATTCATTGTTTTCAACAAAAGAAGAATCTGGAATATAGACAAACATATCGATACTGTTGCCCCCGCCCCCAATTAAATTGTAATCGAGCTTAATCCAGTTATCATTGTTATCGGTATCAAGACCAAGACTGTAAATAGTATTAAGTTCTGTATCTAAGTCGTTAAAAATATTAAAAGTATCATTTACGGAATAAATCTTTAATTGGTTTAAGGATAAAAAAGCTTTATCAATACTGCCAGGCTCATTAATGTCCAGTAAAAATTCTCGGTATATTATATTATCTATCTCTACAGTTGGTATATTTTTCAACTGTAGCGGCATGGCGAATATTGTATTAAAATAAAGAGGGCTATCAATGTTAACGCCTTCTTCAGTTGGACTAGATTGAATTTCCAGAAATATATCCGTTCCGGTTATTGTTCTATTATCAGGTAACCAATTGTAAAATAGACCTTTTTCAATTTCTACCGAAGAACCAGCAGTAGTAAGGTCATACATGCTTGCCAATACGGATGTTGATGTCAATAGAACTATGGTTACAACAAGACCCAAAACCTTTTTTATTAACATAATTTTATTTCCTTAAAGCTGTTTATGTTTTTAACTTTCTCCTAATTCCAACAATACCGATCAACCCACAACCTAAGAGCCAGACTGCGCCGGGGATGGGTATCGCAAATAAACAAACATTATCAAGGGCTGGTCCATAGGCACTATTTTCTAAGCTCAAATCAAATACCTTTTACCAGCTTATATATAGACTTGTAAATACGCCAAAAGTACTAAAATGTTCGTATTTTTCAGGAAAAATTTTCTAATACTTTGGTACTAGAGAAAATAGCGAAACTAATACTTTGGTATTAGAACCGCAGTTTAATCCCTAATCCGTTTAAATGGAGTTTCTTGTGTCCTTTTTAGTTTCTGTTCGATTTTTTTATTGAATCATAGATATTTCGAAGTCCACAGTGTAGCATCTAACCGGTTATTCACATTAATTTTTTTGTAAATGTTTTGAGTGTGGGCCTTAACCGTATAAAAACTGATATGAAGTTTCTCGGCGATGATTTTGGCGCTGTGTCCTGATGCAATTTGCTTGAGTATTTCTCTTTCTCTCATGGACAAACGGTTTAAGGCAGGATGTTCTTTTATGTTGTTCCGAACTCTTTTTCCCATAAGGAATTTCGTCAAAACATTTCTATGATACCATAAATCGCCGTTCAAAATCGCGCAGACCCCTTTGGGAATAAATTTTGGTGGATCACTCTTATAAAAAATGCCTTGAATTCCTCGAGACACGGCGATGTTTTCGATTTCCATTTCAGGCTCAACATTACAGAAGGCACAGAAATACTCGCAGTCATTTGATTTTTTCCAGGAATCGATCTCCTTCCAGAGTTTTTCCATGTCAACATCGTTGCAGTCCAGTAAAAAAAGATGAGATAATTTCGACTCTTTTTTATCAACGGGAACTTTTGATGCCAGCTTTTGAACGCAGTTGCCTTTGATCCCCACCTCATTTTGAAGGAACAAAAGCAAGAGCTCATTTTGCAGCATATTATGTCCAACAATATGAACAAATGCTTCAGGTATTGAGTCCGACATTTTTTCCACTTTCAATGCTCCAACGTTCTCACCGGCTTGCACTTTGCCTTATGCCCTCTGATCTCTGATCTCTGACCTCCGACCTTTTATCCGCCGTCAGTGTGGCGGACTGCCCTCCAACCGCTGTTTTCTAATCTTCCCTGCCCAGTTAAATTCTTCGTAGAAGACAGCGGAGTTTACCCCGCCTGCCCTGTTGAACCGGGCACCCTCCGGGTGTTCAACCGGGGTAGGTCCGGAAGATCGTACTGGGGCGGATTTAACCGGGGTCACCTTCTTGCCCTACCAGTCCTCCGACCTCTGTTTACCCCGTTAAATTCTTCGCAGAAGACGAGTGAAGCGGATTTAACCGGGGTCCTCCAATCGCTGTTTTCTAATCTTCTAATCTTCTGATTTTCTAACCTTCTTGCCCTACCCGTCCTCCGTCTTCCGTCTTCAATAGGGTGATATATGATATTTCTTATCAAAACAAACCGCCATGCCATGTTCTTCCGCTCGAACCACAGACCCTGCAACATCGACACGGGATTTTTTACCTCCAGTTTTATTAAACCTTTCTAAAGGGAGAATCAGGTCCATTTTCACATGAGTCCCCACTGATAGCGGCTTATCTGTTCTGAAAAACGCACCTCCGGAACAGATATTGCTGATCATAAATTCAACGGCTCGCTGGCTTCCCCTTTCCTCATTCATAGAAAGCAATGCCGGCAGTTCAAGATTAAACCTTTCCATTTTCCTTTTTTCAAGTCGAGCCACAGCAATTTCCTTTTATACCAAAAAGCCTCTGATTAATACCTGAATTTTGCATAACTCGGATGCTTTCATATGCAAGGTAATTGAAAGCGAAGTCATAGTGAACTATTGCGAGCCCTTAATGTTGCATAAACGCGGCTTAAATAAGTAACCTAAAGATTCACATTAATTTTCATGCAAAATTCAGAAAATAACCCATTTGAGGCTATTATTTACAGTTTTGAAAACCCCTCATCATTAATGTTTTTATCTTGTTTGAATATTATAAAAAAAATGAATTGACTTCTTGATGTTGCATATCTATGGCAGGACCGTTTAAAGCCCCGCCATAGATATTGGATAAGTAAAAATAGATTAGCTTCTTAACTTTCTCCTGATGCCGACCAGACCAATGAGTCCCGAACCAAAAAGCCATACGGCGCCTGGAATGGGAACTACTTTTCCTGCCAGGTCATCTCCAAAATAATCGCCATCACCATAATTGGTCCCGATATTGAAACCAAGAGAGCTTATATAGGCTAATTCCGATGACACAATTGTGTGTCCTGCAACACCACCATTACTACCAAGAAGAGAAACGGCAGTAGTTAGGTCTAGTGATAAAAGAACGGTTTGTCCAGGTGCTACCCATGTCCAACCATTTTCATAATAATAATTTGGTTGGTTAAGAGGCGGGTCAGTTAATCCCGTATTGATATAAATATTTGCACTAAACCAATCATTAGTTTCGGAAATGTTTTTAATACTCAATTCATAATGAGTATAACCTGTCAAATCAGCCCAACTTCCACCATAATATGCGACACTATTACCTTCAGTTGTGGCATCCCGACCAATCTGCACATCACCCCAAGTTTTATCTAAAGCTTCATCTGGATCTTCATCGATGATAGTTACATCGAAAGTTCCATCTGATCCAACCTCGCCACCACCTGTTATAAGGCTCACGTCAGGTCCAGTGAGTGATCCAGAACTAACCTGGAAGAACGTATCTACGTCCGATAGGCTTGGAGTATATACAGCTACGGCCATCGCATTTGAGGCCATGAAAAAACAGAATAGCCCAACTATCATTAAAACGAAAAATTTTTTCATATTATTCTCACCTCCTTTCATAATTTATTTTTTAATAGCAAAACAGTTGCTATTGGATGTATCTTTTGTATTATTCTCACCTCCCTTTTCTTTTATATTTTTCCTTCCCAAGACAAATTCCAGCCAAGTCAAAAAGACCCGATCCGAACAGTATTAGAGTCCCCGGTATTGGGGCATGTGTTTCAGTATCTGAAAAATCAATTAATCCTGTTTTCTTCTACGAATTCCGATCAACCCAATCAGACCTCCAGCAAAAAGATAAATACTGGCAGGTATCGGCACCACGGTAAACCTCACATCTTCTCCCATGGCGCCTGCCCAACCGCCCCCGAGTCCGCTTTGGTGAAAGCTTTCTTCAGTAAGAATGAATTCACATTTATATTCACCAGGAGCAAGAACTAACTGTCCTGGTAAAGCACGTTCAGATTGCCCCTGCGCAAAAATTCCAACTGAAGCTGAAGAGTAATCCTTATCATAAAAAGTTCCTTCAGATGGGTCAAAGGTAGTTGTCTTTATCGGGCCGTCAGATTCTGTCCAAGGTCTTTGTAAAGTTTTGTAAAGAACATGATAACTGCTGTCTGCAAAAAAGTTTGAGGTTGCATTGCCGTTTTCATCCGTAACAAAAAAGTCAAAGAGCAAATACCCCTGGAATACGTAACTGGAATCATTCTTGTAAAGTTTATAAAAGGCGTCGCCGTTGTCGCCGTCTTTATTGCCCTGAGCAAGAATTTCGCCTCCGGAATCATATTGTGTGTACCACCATCTACCTGCAGATCCGATTTGTTCATTCGTCCAAACGTCTATATCGGAGTTGCCGACAAGTTTCATCTGATAGGCAAAGTTGGGTTTAAGTCCTGCTGTCGGTAGTGTAGCCGATAGCGTGCCTGAAAATGTGTTTGAGGTATCGTTATACGTGATCGTTACTGCTGGGAGTTCGTAGTTGAAGTCAGTCTGATAACTGCTTCGATACTCGTAATCGGCAATATCCATCCAACGATATGGAGTGCCTGACCAGGTTGTGCTATCGCCGATGGCGATTAAATCGACTGTGCCAGACCAGGCGTTAATGGAGCATATGAAAAATAACAGTGCCAATCCGAAAAATATCTTTTTCAAATTTCCTCCTCAAGAGGCATTTGATTTCAGGTTGTTAGGTTAATCCAAATTATTATATGCAAAAAATCTCCCGCTCTTTTTATTTCAAATTAGTTGTAATATTCTTATAAAGAAATTTTCTTTCTAAAACTCAAAAGTCCCAAAATACCCGACGAAAAAAGAAGTAATGCACTCGGAATGGGCACTGCTGAAACAATCAGATCGGCGCTGGTTCCGCTGGCGGGGATAACTTGGAAACCAATATTGGTTACCTGATCAAGGCGGAAGATTGGATTCCAAGTTCCATTTGTATATTGCCATGCTTCATCAAGTTCGTCTTCCGCTCCCCATGTTTCAGCAGAGTTGAAATCAAGCGTTGCCATCTGTGTTTCATCAGGGGAAATTGTTACCCAACTTCCTCCCCAGAATGTGTCTGCATAACTAATGCCGGAAGTGC
>Ga0307991_1000914_pt1 | contig 21389 bp, 15 predicted proteins | sample EllFjometagen131_FD_203146 | JGI IMG/M metagenome (GOLD analysis project Ga0307991, IMG submission 203146) | Marine microbial communities from Ellis Fjord, Antarctic Ocean - #131 | ecosystem: Environmental > Aquatic > Marine > Unclassified | place: Southern Ocean | collected 2014-10-08 | reverse complement strand
CATTTTAAGCCTATTTAAGGCATTGAAAAAACAAGATGTGATATTTTCAACCTGATTAAAACAGACAACAGGGATTTCCCTTTCAATGAAATCTATTTATGTTTTTTAGGGCTTGCGCAACGGTTACTATTGTTAGGCAATGTGGCTATACAAAATATATAGGTTCTTTTCTTTTTGAACTATTGAGAAATAGTTTCTCTTTAATAGCATTTATTGTTGGGTTATCAAATATTCGCGCTTCATTTGGACAATACTTAACGCAAGCACAACACCAGGTGCACAATTCTCCGTTTGTTATTACTGTTTCCTTAATTGTTATAGCATTTGTAGGACATATGTCGACACAAATTCCGCAATTATTACATAGATTATTATCTGTTTCTGGATGTATCGTCACAGGTAATTGATCATGCTCTTTGTAAGGATAATTACCCGGTATATCTAGTTCTGAGAGCCTTCTTATATCCTTAATATCCTTTAATTTTTCAGTTATCATCCGAGCAAAATCCTTACATTTTTCTAGATCTTGTTTATCTGGTCTGTTCTTGGCTATTGGTTTTTCATTCGATGAAAATGGATGTTCTCCGATAAATGCAGCGCCAGCAATTATCTTAAATCCACAATTACTTGCAATTTCTTTAAGCTCTAAAAGTGAATCATCATAATCTAGATTGCCGTATACTACCAGAATTACTACTGGTGATTGATTCGACTTAACCTTTTTTAGTGACTCAATAGTTGTTATTGGTAAGCGTCCACCATATACAGGCAGCCCAATTATAGTCAGGCAATTATTAGTTGTTTTGGGCATTAATTCGGTCTTATTTTCGGAAATATTATTTTCTGAGATAAGTTTTAATCCCATATTTTGACCAATTTCTCTAACAATTTTTTGTGTCGTTCCTGTCGGTGAATAATATATCAGACTTAAAGTTTCCATTGTTTATAATCCTTAATTTAATAATGATTCATTCATATTATAATTGGCAATGCTCTATCTATATTGCCTAACTAGTGGATAAACGCAATGCGTTTATTTACCTTAAATATAAAATAGTTTTTGGTTTAATATTCATTTATATAATAAATATACTTGTTCTTATTATAACATAGAACAAGTAGTCTCATGATGATACACATTAATACGATATATTACTGACTAATAATATTTTATAAAATTAAGACAATTTTACAATATTTTTAGAAAACTTCGTCAAAAGTTTAAGCATTTAATAACCTTTATTACCAATTGGGTTTACTTACTAATTGCTTTAATTATTCTATCTGCATTTATTAAAACATCCCGCATTAGTAACTTATATGGGAATTGTTCAAGTTTATTTGATTTTTTAAAATTTTCAAAAATTCTAATTAATGAAGAAGCAGACATAAGTGATAAATCCAATTCAACATCAAGCTCGCAATCTTCTACAAAGTCATCGCTAAAATCAGGTGCTATTAATAGTAATTTTCTAACTTCAAAATTATTTTTCTTTGCTAACTCATAATATGACTTAAGTTGTCTTGATACAGAAGAAAACTTATTATAACCACTTTCTTTTATGGTTTTACATTCTATGATTATCAATTCATTATTATCAAGATTGATAAGAATGTCCATCTTGTCTTTTTTTGTGTTTAGCCTTTTTCTTAAATTTTCATCTACATTAAATCCTAATTTTTCAAAAATGGTTTTGGTTAATTCTTCAAATTTTACACCTAAATCAACTTCTTTTATTGTTATTCCGTTTTCCTTTAGTGCACTAATATTTCTGAAACCTATATTCTCATAATTTTCAAGATAAAGATTTTTAGAATCTTTATAATTATTCAAAATATTTAAAATTTCATCTCCCCTTGTTTTTATATTTTTCTCTTGACAAAAAGCTATTAAGTCTTTTTGTGAGATTAAATCAAGGATATCCCTTGGTTTAATATTATAATCAAGCAAAAATTCACTTTTTAAAATATATTCAGCTTGTAGTTCAAATGCATCTTTTATCTGCATATTTAATTTTGGAAGTTTTTCATTAAGGTCAATTAGCATTTTTTCATAACCATTTATTGAAATAGCAACTTTTTCATCTTTTTCTCGATTTTCAAAATATCTAATCAAGCTTAATATCTTATCTTCTAATGTTATGCCTTTTAAAGGTGTTTTCAAGTTTAAACTATTCTCCCAAAGTTCATTAATATATTTTTTCTTTTCGCTTATACTAATTTCTTCTTTATGAACATCTGATGATAAAATGTTAGTTATTGTAATTCTTTCTTTTATTATTTCCTTTATTTTTTCTTCTGTGCTTAATTTCCGGTCAATATTGTGTTTTTTTGCAATTAGGTTAATTTCGGGTCCTCTTAATAGGCGTAGTATTCTTCTCAAATATTTATCTGCAATTTCCTTGCCCCTAATTTTTCTAAGTATTCTTACTATTTCATCTGCAACAAATACGGTATTGTGTTTTTTTGAAAAGAAAATAACGCCGATATTTTTCAGGTTGTTAATTATATTATCAATCCCCAATTGTTTAACAGGAACAACCAAGTAATTTAGTAATTTTGTTTCTTCTAGAGATAATTCTAATTCTTTTGTCAGTGTTAAAAGAATAGAAAGCTCATCATTAGTTATTTTAGGATCTCTATTGTTAAGTATGTCGTTAGAATATGCAGTATTGACACAGGAATTATAAATCCTGTAGTCTCTTTTTCTTTCAATAGTTAAATCTGACTTTTCACTTTTTATTGATGTTTGAAGGTCAATAATTCGTTTCTTTAAGTTTTTCAATTCGTTCTCATATAGTCTTGAAAACCAATCTTGTTTAATTATATTATTCCCGTCCCTAGCAATTATATCAATTAATATATCTAATTGTGATGAAGTGTCAACAAACTCTTCTTTAATAGTTTTCGTAAACTCATCTTCGATTAGATGAAATATTGTTGCAATATTCTGACTATCTACAGATTTTAAACCTTTGTCAGAAGAACTTAAGATTTTGTCAATTATCTTTATGTTTTTAGGTTTTTTTGAAATTATAATATCAATAATTTTTATGAATGAGTTTTTTTCTAAAGAACCTAAATTGTCTAAAATTTTTTCCAGTTTCATATTTCAATTTTTTTTATTGCTTATATTGAGTTCATTTATAATTAGTAGAAAAACACCAAATATTAATTTGATATTGTTGGCAAGATTTATTGATAGGTAAATTTACTTCAAACATTCAACAAATCCAAAAACGCTTTGTTCTCTTCTATTGTGCTTCTATAAATACATCCTATGTTATAAAATTGCAATTCCGGTGTTATTTTTTTTCGCTCTTTTGGCTATATTTGATCTTTCAGTTAAAAATGAGCAGGATTCATTTATGTGTAGGAAAGTTATAATATCAAAAATAAATTAATAGCTAAATATCTCTTATCATGGAAGGATTTCATTTACTTGACTGGGTTGTACTTGGACTTTTCGGACTTGCATTAATTGGTATCGTTATATGGGTAAGCAGGATGAAAGAAGAAACATCGACAGATTATTTTCTTGCCGGTCGTGATGTTACCTGGTTGGCAATCGGTGCTTCAATATTCGCATCAAACATCGGTTCGGAACATTTGGTTGGTCTGGCAGGTGCCGGTGCGTCAAGCGGTATGGCAATGGCTCACTGGGAAATGCATGGGTGGATGATTCTTGTACTGGGATGGGTTTTTGTTCCGTTTTATGCAAGAAGTATGGTCTTTACCATGCCTGAATTTCTTGAAAGAAGATATAATGCAGGCACCCGTTCATTTCTTTCAATAATATCACTGGTAAGCTATGTGCTTACAAAAGTAGCTGTTACTGTATATGCAGGGGGTATCGTATTTAAGCAGGTATTCGGGATAGATAGCTGGATGGGAATTGATTTTTTCTGGATTGGGGCAATCGGACTGGTAATTATTACAGGGATCTATACTGTGATTGGAGGTATGAAATCTGTGCTCTACACTTCTATTCTTCAAACACCAATTCTACTGATTGGGTCAATATCAATTCTTGTAATCGGGTTGATTAAAGTAGGAGGCTGGGGTGAGCTGAAAATGATATGTGATGTTGATGTGAACGGATACGGTGATGGTATGATGAGTCTTATGCGGTCGGCAAAAGACCCTGAATTTCCATGGACAGGTGTGATACTGGGATCGGCAATTATTGGTTTCTGGTACTGGTGTACAGATCAGTATATTGTACAAAGGATTCTTTCAGGTAAGAACCAAACCCAGTCACGTAGAGGTGCCATTTTTGGCGGATACCTGAAACTATTACCGGTATTCATTTTTCTTATTCCCGGAATGATCGCTTATGCATTAGACCAGAAAGGTATTATTGAACTGACCAGTTCTGATGCGGCTTTTCCTATACTGGTGTCGGAGCTTTTGCCAATTGGTATGAAAGGACTTGTTGTGGGTGGATTGATGGCGGCACTTATGAGCTCGCTTGCTTCACTTTTTAATTCTTCGGCAATGCTGTTTACAGTTGATTTTTATAAAAAATTCCGACCTGACACCAGTGAAAAACGGTTAGTTTTTGTTGGACGGATAGCAACAATTGTTATTGTTATCCTTGGTATTTTATGGATTCCTGTTATGAAGAGCATAGGAAAGGTTCTGTATGAGTATCTCCAGGATGTTCAGTCGCTTATTGCACCAGGAATCGCGTCTGTTTTCCTGCTGGGTGTATTTTGGAAAAGGACAACTCCTGCTGCGGGGTTCACCGGATTAGCGACAGGATTTATACTTGGAATGACAAGGTTGGCACTAAAAGTATTTGAATCGGGTCTTAACCCTGATGGATTTGTGTATAAAATATTTATTGAACCTAACTGGCTACATTATGAAATTTATCTTTTTGCGTTATGTCTTGCTGTGATAGTGGTAGTTACATATTTTACAAAACCGGCATTAAAAGAAAAACTGGTTGGCTTAACCTTTGCTTATTCAACACCTGAACAGAGAGCAAAAACACGTGCCAGCTGGAATAAATGGGATGTTATTAACTCCGTTGTTATCCTGAGTGTGGTAGTACTGTTCTATATTTATTTCTGGAAATAAACTGTTAACTTCTTTTATTAAAGCTCCCATCCTTTCCGGTATTCGCGGTACAGATATTTATTTGCTTCGGGTATGTTTGTGATTTTCATATTTTCTGCGTCATACATTATTTTTTTGCCGGTTCGTAAAGCAACGGCACCCAGAAGAATGGTTTCCGTAACTGCTCCTGCATTTAAAAAACTTCCCGGTGACTGCGTACCGCTCTTGAAAGCATTAATCCAATCACTATCTCCTCGTTGAACTCTGTCTTCTGTAACCTTTCTATCTCCCATATAATCACGCATCTTTTTCTCTGGAATTATTTGTGGTCTCTCACCCCGAAAACCTGCAAGAATTTTTCCACTATCGCCTACAAACATCATTCCTTCCCTCTGCAACTCTTTGTTATCAACTTCCAACTCTTCGGGTGTTGGAGGTTTTATTCCTCCGTCATACCAAAATATATCAATTGGTGGTAGTTTCTCCTGTATCGGAAATTTAAATTTAATAACAGAGGAATATGGAAAAGCAACATCATTTTTATGTTCCCTGCTCACATGATCTGTTATTGCGCAGGTGGTTGTACCGTTTGCTTCAACACTGATCGGCGGGGTATTCAAACCAAATGTCCGGAACAATGGCCAAAGACTATAAGTACCCATATCTGCAATACTGCCAGCTCCAAAGTCGTACCAACCACGGAATACGGCATGTGTGTAATTCGGATGATAAGGACGATCAGGTACAGGACCGAGCCATAGATCCCAATCAAAACCTTCAGGGATTGGCGGAGTATCAGAAGGATTAGCTGTCCATTGAGGCCATACCGGTCTGTTTGACCAGTTATGGATTTCCCTGAGGGTACCGATTACTCCATCTTTAATCCAATCCCTTATCAAGCCATACCCACTTCGTTTACTCCATGCTAACAAGTGTGTACTAACTCCCATCTTACGAGCGGTTTCGATAGTTAATCTTGCTTCATATACTCTGTTAGCTATAGGCTTATGGATTACAACATGCTTGCCTTTTTTCATTGCTGCAATAGAGATGGTTGCATGGAGATGATCCGGTGTCATTATTTTGAGTGCATCCAGATCTTTTTCTTTTTCCAAAAGCTCCCGAAAATCAGCGTAAGAAGAGCATCCTTTGTAGTTTCCTGAATCTCTGTTTTTCGCATAGTACTTTTCTATTAATTCCTGTCCTATTTCCCGGCCACCCGGAATACCATCAAGGCCTTCTCCCCATGCAGGTTCTTCTAAAACCTTTCGTATGCCGTTTCTAATTCCATTTAATGACCAGTCAACATAATCTGTAGTGCTTCTATTGGGATCACAGACAGCAATTATTTGTATTTCCGGATTAGTGATCAACCCGGTCATTTCCCTTAATCCCTGGGTGCCACAACCAATGTAACCCATAGTTATTTTATCGCTTGGAGCTACATAATTAAGTCCTCCAAGAACATGTCTTGGAACAACAGTAAATGCAGCTGCTGCAACTGCAGAACCCAGAAATTCACGACGTTTCATGTTTTTTTTAAGTGTCATTTTTTACCTCCTTTAACTAGTGTGTGTTATGACATCATTTAAAATTATTGAATACTGTATTCTGAGATAATTATTTTATAACAAAATTACACTCCCCTTCCAATATTTTACCGTCGGCAGTAACCCCATGTACTACGACAATATATTCACCCTGGTTATCAGATGTATAGAAATCAAAACTATTTTTCTCACCTCTATCCATTTTAATGTTGGGAATCCAAAACAGGCAATTTCTTAAATCCGGAATTCTTTCATTGTTAGTGCTTGTAGCATAATCGGGAAATTCTATCTCTTGTTGAGGTTCGAGGGTTTTAAAGTTAAAAAGACGCGAGTTGGGGGGAATATCTAATCCTGCCATGTCTCCTTCGCAGGAAATAATACTAACAATGCCTCCGAAATGTAAATAGCCTCTGATATATGTGGTATTGACAATATCAATATGATCGATTTTTTCAGGGGATAGTGACAAAATTGTTTCAACATCGATAATAGGAACATGATCGAGGAGAATAAGCGGTTTATATACATCTATATCCGAATGTTCTCCAATCAGCTTAAAATATCGTTTACCTTTTTTTTTCTTAACGTCTACAGTCGGGATTAATTCAAAAAAGAATTCGTCCAGTGTTGGGAGTTTGACCCAATCTTCAGTTTTTATTGTAATAAGTGGGTTGCCAAAAAAATCTAAAGAAGCAGAGTCTTCTTTCTCAATAGACTCAGTATTTGTATGAGTTTGCCGGAATATTTTTTCAACCTGCATGTTGAACATAATTTCACGGATAACCTCTAATTGTTTTGATGATAAGATAAAAGGCTGCTGAGGCAATTGTACAAAATCTGTTGAAAAGTTATTATCAACAAGAATCTCAACCGGAAGGTCGTTGCCGGTTTCAACAGTAATAAACAGGTCCTGAATACCTGTATGGCGAGGTAAAAAGAACCGGAACCTGCCGGTCTTGTCAATCGGAGTGCCAATATATTCCGGATTATTTCCTAATACTACCAGATGAATTCTTGCATATGTTACAGGGGTTTTCCTTTCACCTGTAACAATCTTGCCTGACAATGATAATTCCTTGGTTTCAGGGAAATAATTTAGAAATTCCGGATGATTGGCATTTATGTCAGCAGGGAATCTTATTCTGTACATGTTTGTGTCAAGAGAACCTGTTTTAACTACTGAAAGGCAATATCCATCGGGTGAGAATACATTCCTGTCAGGTAAAGAGATTCTTATAGTAGCCTTTTCACGTTTTGCATATATTTTCTTATCGGTATTACACCGGATGGTTTTTCTTTGGATTTCAGAATAATTTTGTATAGAATCTGAATTTGTGACAGTCAGGTCCTTGCTGGTTTGTAATTCATTATTATTTGGGTTAATAATTGTAATAAAACTGTGAAAATAATTTGTTGGAGCGAAATTACGCATCCATTTTGTATAAGCCCTGATGTAATAAAGCCCTGATGGAGTAGCTTCAGGTATTTCGATATATCCCCAGGTTCCACGTTCGTTTAATAAATATTTACCTTGTGCGACAGACTTGTTTGCCTGGCTGATAATCTCGACATATAATATTTCGCTCCAGTTTGTTGTTTTTAAATAAGGATAACTAAGGTCAAAAACCCTGAAAAGTATTTTCTCATTCACGGCATAAATATTCCGGTCGGTAAACAATTGAAAATTTTCCTTAAAAACTGATGATTTTAACAGTACCGAATCATTGATCAATGACTGGGCATTCGTCCGGAACTGTGTCTGGGAAACAATAAAAACAGCAATAAGATATATAATTATTTTTTTCACGTTTTATTTTTTGTTTATTCCCAGAAATCAGGTCTTTCAGTTTTTCCACCACCATTTGTGCAATCGAAGCAAGTTCCATAACCTGCTCCATAAGGTAGTCCTGTTCCCATTTGATTAAGTGATATCAGATAAACCGGGAATATTGTATACATGCGCAGTTGCTCGACATAATCAATAACTCTGAGATGACAACTTTTATCGTAAATCCTAAAATTAAATGATTCGGAGACAAAAATACGTTTTTCGGTTACCGAAGAAGCATTGAAAAATCCTAACACCACTTCTTTATTATCATTTATATTGGAAATATTTCCGATATGTGCAGGCTGGGTTTCATATAGTCCGCCACTTTCCTGGCTCTGCTTTTGTATCTGAAGCCAATAATCATATGCCTCATTACTTAACGAATATTGTTTTACAAGAAGGCTATATTTTATTTTCAACCTGTTGGTCAGGCTAGAGACATAATGTAATGGAAATTTATTGATTGTATTACCAGCTAAATACCGGGTTGTAGAAGTATATATTTTTTGAATTGGGTCTGTTCTCCAACAACGGAAAAGAAAAAATGGATCGTCAATAAGATGTACGGTACCATCATAATAATATTGAATCCTGTACTTTGCTTCATACTCCCATGTTTCTTCAAGTTCCCAGCGGTAATTCCTGGAAAAATCATCGGGTGCGTTAAGATCAAGATAGAACTGAATACCATCCAGGGGTTTGTCAGGGTTATAAGTTTCCCTGGTCTCTATCTCGTAATAAATGTTGTCTATAGGAGGGCTGGGAGATGACAGTTCATCGAATTCTGATTCATAATTTTCCCCGTCAGCAGTTGTTATTTTTACTTTGTACTGAGTGCCAATATTCAAAAAATCTTTGGGCAACCATTGCCTGTACACTCCGGGTTCACTTTCATAGAATTCGAAGGTATTTCCAAAGTTATCAACAACTTCAACCTGACAGTCCGATTCGGGGATTTTATGAGGATCATTATATGGTGCAGAACGTGAAATATTAATATAATAATCTCCTTCCTTATCAGTAATCCGTCCTTCTATTACAAGTGATTCCTCACTTTCATCAATATTTGGTGTAAACGGTTCAATACATCCTCCTAATCCAATGAAAATGAAGAAAGGTATAATTATGTTCTTACTCACTGGCATAATTTCCAAACTTAAAATTCCATGAAAGAGTAACTATCTGGGTTCCGAATATAGACATCTTATACCCGTTAATTTTTCCCATTTCTGATTTAAAGTAAACCGAATATGCATTTTCCCTCCCGGTAAGATTATAAATGTTCAACATCCAGAAACTATGAATCTTTTTCCTTGATTTGAGGTTTCCTTCCAGGTTAAAAGAAATATCTATCCTGAAATAGTCAGGTATGCGGTATTTATTTCGTGAAGAATAATTTAAGATCTCCTGATCACCAATATAATAAATCGATACGGGATAAGTAACGGGTCTGCCCGTATTATATATCATATTAGATGAAAAACTTAACCTGCGGTTTATCCTGTAATTTACTATCAGATTTACTGCTTGCGGTTTAGCATAATTTGCCGGGTAGCTGTTTCCATTGTTAATTTTCTCCCACGAATTAATTCCATTAACAAGCACATTAGATTTGGAATAACTATATGAAAGCCAGCCGTTTAATTTGCCTGCTTTTTTCTCTACCATCAGTTCAATTCCATAAGCAGTTTGAGTTCCCTGTAAAACATCGCCTTCAATACGCGGGCTATAAATAAATTCAGTACCATCTTGATATTCCACAACTCTTTTAGTTTGTTTGTAATAGATTTCCATTGATGTTCTGAGACCTGTTTGAAGAAAATCTTTATAATAACCGGCTGACACCTGATCGGAATAAGGAGGATTTATATGGTAATCACATAATTTCCATTGATCAACAGGTGAGATGGCTATGGTATTGCTAAGCATATAAAGATATTGCCTGTTACGATTGTAGGAGACCTTCAGGGAACTGCTGGTGCCAGTACTCAGGTTTAAAGCAGCCCTTAGTTCCGGACCGGAATATGTTTTGATTATTTCTCCGGCGGAAAACATTGTAGTATCTATTATATTCTCACTGGTTTTAGGTGCTCCCCGGTTATATTTATAAACTTCATCAGGCCCCAGAAAACCGTAAAAGCTATACCGGATTCCACCATAGAAAGTGAGTCGCTCTGAGATTGCGAATTTGTCACTAAAATAAATCGCACCTTCTATACCATTTTCTCTACCCAGGTGAACCGGAAGCCTTTCTGATTCCGGTCCGAAAGGCACAACATCACCCCGCTCAAGGTCATAATAAATTAAACTTCCACCAAAAGAGATTATGTGCTTCTGATCAGGAACCCAATGCAGATCAGATTTCAGTTCATAGTGACCAATTTGATATTTATGCTGGTAAGCTAAAAAAGAGTATTCTTTGTTTATAGTGTTGAATGAATAATCCCCGAAAACAGCGGCAAAGTCGGATGAAAGTGAGGATGAAAAACGGTGCCTCCAGATTACTGATCCTCCGGAGTTGGAATAATCATAATTATTAATATCTGCCAGATCAAAACGGTCAGAAGAAAAATATCCGAATATTTTGAACAGGTTATTTTCATTTGGTTCGACATTGATATTGGCAGAGATATCGTAAAAAGAGGCATTGCTGTTTCTTAAATCGGGATCTCTAAGTTTTGTTAACAACCAATCAGAATATGTTGATCGTGCGCTTATTACAAAGGAACTATGTTCTTTTATTAAAGGCCCTTCCATTGCAATATGGCCTGTAATCGGACTAATTCCTCCACGGGAAGTAAACTTATTTTTATTTCCCTGCCTGGTGGAAATATCGAAGAACGAGGCTAATCTCCCACCATATTCTACAGGGATGTTGCTTTTATACAGACTGAAATCCTTAACAATATCTGGACTGAATGAGGAGAAGAACCCGAACAGGTGAGAGGTATTATAAACAGGAACTTTGTTGATATAAAACATGTTCTGATCGGCAGGACTTCCACGTACATTGAATCCTGACGAACCCTCTCCTACACTTTGAATCCCGGGCAACATCTGTGCTACTTTTAACAAGTCTTTTTCGCCCAGCACAAGTGGTATTTCTTTAATCGATTTCATATTCAAACTTTCATATCCCATTTGCATGCCGCGCACATTATGAAAACGGTCAGCTTTAATAACCACTTCATCTATCGGAATCATAGTTTTTTCCATACTAATATTCAGATGTCCGTCAGAATGAACATCCAGGAAATAGCCCATCTCTTTCATTCCCATGCAATTAAACACTGCGCTATATTTACCTGGTTTCAGAACCAGGCTGAAATGTCCGTCAACATCAGTCACAGAGCCTGTTTTTAATTCTTCAATGTAGATAGTTGCACCAATTAAAGATTCACCGTTTTCTTTGTTCCGGATTTTCCCGTTAATTATTGCCTGTTTACCAGATCTGTTTTTATCATCAATACCAATAATAATAGTCTCGATTATTTTTGCTTTTTGTCCTAAAAAATATTTTTGACGGGCATTGATATTTCCATTATCACCATAAGAATTATTGTCTCCATTGTATTGTTCAAAGTCGGGATTCTCAGGCAGAATTGTAACAAGGTTCACCGGAGTTAAAAAAACATTTCTGTTATTATCTATATAAAAGCTCAATCCGGTTCCTGTAAGATTACTTTGCAATACACCGTTAAGGGACAAACTATCTCCCTTTGCAGTAATAGTAATTCCGGAAATCCATTCCTGCCGGTAAAAGAAACGCACTTCATTTTTTCTCTCTACATCGCGAATAAACCGGTCAAAAGGAATATCCTGGTACTCCCCTGAAAAAATGATATCATTGCTCAAAGCCTGAATATCATTACCCAAAGCCAGATGGGAAAAGTAAAAGGAGAAAAATAATAACATGAATGTAATTCTATACATTACATAGTTTCAATTAATTGATTGCAAAAAACAAACAAACGTCTCATGCTGTCATCAGACTCATTTTTCAGCCTGATTTTATTTTTCCTGATAAATTGTTTTATTTCTTTTTGGTGTTGTACAGGAAACAGTTTCCGGAATTGTCTTTTGTTCTTAAAACGATACGGTTTGCCGTTTTTTACTATATAAGAAACCTTTTTCTGAGGAGTGAAATAGTAAGAACTCAAAGTTGAGTAATTCAGAATTTTCTCCCAGTAGTACAGACAATATATTTTACCTGATGTTACAACCTGATAGAATCTTGTGCCGGTTTCGGGAAAGGAATATTTGCGAAAAAGCTTGCCATCTATTTTAAATTCATGAATATCTTCATTTTTTAGGAGAATTTGATCTATTCCCCCGGAAAAAGGATTGAATTGTAAAATCATATTCTGATTATATAAATCATACTTAAGATACACATCCTTATATTCCCTGTCGGCTATCACCAGGGATCCTGTATAGAACCGATTTTCTCCGAGAAACGGATGTCCTTCTATATCTGAATACAAATAGATGTATTTAATGCCATTTATCAGGTTGTAATCAGGTCCGTATGACAGATCAAAATATTTTTTCCAACCGTATATGGTTGAATCATAGACGGTTTGGGCATGAGTTTTAGCAGTACCCGAATAGAAACAAACTGATAGTAAAAGGAAATATTTTAAGCAACGAATTTTCAAAATTGCATGAATTAAAAGGATTCAGTATATAAGCCCCGAATTTAGTTATTAATGATGATTTTTGGTCAGGTAAATAACTATTTTTGACATAAACAGCTGAAGAATGGAAAGATGGAATAATGGAAAGATGGAATAATGGAAAGATGGAATGATGGAAAAATGGAAAGATGGAAAGATGGAAAAATGGAAAAATGGAATAATGGAAAGATGGGAAGATGGGAAAATGGAATAATGGAAAAATGGAAAAATGGGACGAAGAGTGGGCGTTTTTTATATATATTTGTTAGCCGAAAAGTATTGAAAAAAAATGATGTTAAATACTAACCTTCAAACAAAAAATTCTGAAATGAAAAATTTACCTGAAGTTAAAATAGGAATAGTAGCGGTAAGTCGTGATTGTTTCCCGATTGAACTATCTGAAAAGAGAAGGAAAAATGTTGTTAAAGTGTGTAAAGAAAAGAAAGTGCCTGTAACTGAGATCAATAAGATTGTTGAAAATGAGAACGATATACCAGCGGCTCTTCTTGAATTAGTAAAGAATAAGGTTAACGCCCTGGTTGTTTATCTTGGTAATTTCGGACCTGAAGGACCTCTCTCAATGCTTGCACAGAAATTTAACGGTCCGGTTATGTTTGTTGCAGCAGCTGAAGAAACAGGAAATGATCTCTATAGTGGCAGAGGTGATGCGTTTTGTGGTTTGCTGAGTGCTTCTTATAATGCAGGACTGAGAAGCATAAACCCATACATGCCCGAATATCCGGTTGGGAGACCCGAGGAAATTGCAGAAATGATCGGAGAGTTTATTCCGGTTGCAAGAATAATCCTGGGAATAAGAAAGCTGAAGATATTTACATTCGGACCAAGACCATTTGATTTTAATACACTTTATGCTCCGCTTAAACCCCTGATGGATATGGGTGTGGAGGTTATGGAAAACAGTGAGCTTGATCTGTATGAGCTGTTCAATAAAGCAAAAAATAATCCTGAAGTCCCCGGGGTATTGAAGAATATGGAAAAGGAACTTGGCTCAGCCAATAAGTATCCCGGGATACTTCCGAAACTGGCACAATATGAAGTGGCTCTTACAAGTTTTTTTAAAGAGAACCTGGGAACATCTGAATATGGAGTTTTTGCTAATAAATGCTGGCCTGCATTTCAGACAAGCTTTGGATTTGTGCCCTGCTATGTAAATTCCAGACTGGCTGCGAGAGGTATTCCCGTTGCCTGCGAAGCAGATATTTATGGCGCATTAAGTGAATATATGCTTACATGTGCAACCGATTTTCCTGCTACTATACTGGATGTTAATAATACCGTGCCATTGGATATGTATGAGAAAGCAAAAGAAATAATTGGGGATTATACTCATAATGATCTTTTTATGGGATTCCACTGTGGGAATACATGCTCATCATGTATGACAAACTATGAGATGAAATATCAACTTATTATGCACAGATTGCTGGAACCGGATAAAGAGCCGGATATTACAAGGGGAACGATAGAGGGGACAATAGGGGCAGGGGATATGACCCTTTTCCGTTTCCAGTGCACACCTGAAAATGAATTGAAAGTGTATGTAGCAGAAGGAGAAGTGCTTGATATGGATCCGAAAACCTTCGGCAGCACGGGGATAATTGCTATTAAAGAGATGGGGAGGTTTTACAGACATGTATTATTAGCAAAGAAATTCCCTCATCATGCAGGTGTCGGATTCAAACATGCAGGGAAAGCTCTCTATTCCGCATCCCGGCTGTTGGGAGTTGATGACGTTTCGTTCAACCTGCCCAAAGGGATGTATTACCCCACTGAAAATCCTTTCTAATTAATTACTTAAAACATACATATGTTAGAAAAACTAAAAGAGTCAGTATATAAAGAAAATATTAATCTGGTTAAACACGGGTTGGTTATTTTTACATGGGGCAATGTAAGTGCATTTGACCCGGAAAAGGAATTAATGGTTATTAAACCAAGCGGAATCCCTTTCATGGAAATGAAACCTGAGCAAATGGTAGTTGTCGATATTAAGGGAAATGTTGTTGAAGGTACTTTGAATCCTTCTTCTGACACCCCTACACATCTTGTTCTTTATAAAAATTTCCCTGGTATCAGGGCTATTGTCCATGCTCATTCCGAATGGGCTACATCCTGGGCTCAGGCAGGGAAAGATATCCCTGCTCTGGGAACCCCACATGCAGATTATTTCTATGGTGATATTCCATGTACACGGCAACTGACCAAAAAGGAAATTGAAGGATATTATGAATTGGAAACAGGGAATGTGATTGTTGAGACATTCAAAAAGATTGATCCAATGCATATTCCGGGCGTTCTTGTTCATAGTCACGGACCGTTTACATGGGGTATTAGTCCGGAGAATGCTATAGAAAATGCTGTTGTGCTTGAGCAGATAGCCAAGGTGGCGTTTAATACTTTATTATTAGAGAAAAATCCGGAATTTAGCAAAAAGCTTCTGGATAAACATTTTTTCAGGAAACATGGTAAAGATGCGTACTATGGTCAGAAGAAAATTTAAAATTAAAAATTAGAAATTAAAAATTGAAGAGGGAAGAGCAAAGAGCAAAGAGCAGAGGGCAAAGAGGAGATGAGGAGAGCAAAAAGGGTATGTAGTAAAAAGTAAGTAGTATGTAGTAGTCGCCCAACGATAGTACGAGAGTATGTGAGTGTGCACCCAGAACCCAGTAACCAGTAACCAGAAACAGTATAGAAAAATGTAGAATGAATAGGTCTTTAGCACCTATATAATTATAAAATTTATAAAAAATTGAATAACAAATATGTAATAGGTGTTGATTATGGTACCGATTCAGTGCGCTCAGTTATTATCGATACTTCAAACGGGAATGAAATTTCATCTTCTGTGTTTGAGTATCTACGGTGGAAAGACGGAAAATACTGTGACCCGGGAAAAAACCGGTTCCGTCAGCACCCTGCTGACTATATTGAAGGACTGGAAAAAACTGTAAAAGAAGCATTAGAGAATGCGTCGGAATCTGTTGCCGGTAATATTGTTGCTATTTCGGTTGATACAACAGGATCAACACCCGTTGCTGTTAATAAGGAAGGCAAACCTTTGTCGTTGACAAAAGAGTTTGAGAATAATCCCAACGCAATGTTTGTGCTCTGGAAAGATCATACTGCCCTGAAGGAAGCAGAAGAGATAAATAAACTTGCTCATACATGGGATGGGATAGATTACACAAAATATGAGGGAGGTATTTATTCATCCGAATGGTTTTGGGCAAAAATACTTCATGTTCTGCGAGAGGATAAAAATGTAAGGGAAAATACCTTCTCATGGGTTGAGCATTGCGATTGGATACCGGCTTTGCTTACCGGAGATACAAATCCACTTACAATTAAAAGAAGTCGCTGCGCTGCAGGTCATAAAGCAATGTGGCATAATGATTTTGATGGTCTCCCTTCTGAGGAATTTTTAATTAAGCTTGATCCCCTGTTAAAGGGTTTGCGGGGAAGACTCTACCGGGAAACATATACATGTGATGTTAAAGTTGGTAACCTTTCAGAAGAGTGGGCGGATCGTCTGGGATTAAGCCGGGAGGTTTCTGTTGGTGTTGGTGCATTTGATGCTCATTTGGGAGCAGTAGGAGGAGAAATTAAACCCGGCTACATGAGTAAAGTAATGGGAACATCAACATGTGATATGATGGTATCGCCTTTTGAAGAAATTGGATCAAAATTGATAAAAGGTATTTGCGGACAGGTTGATGGGTCAATTATTCCCGGTATGCTGGGGATGGAAGCTGGACAATCTGCATTCGGAGATGTATATGCATGGTTTAAAAAAATTCTTTTATGGCCAATTGAAAATGTTTTGACAGAGAGTGAATTGGTGGATACAGATACAAAAGAGAAACTAATAGATGAAATATCCGGCAAAATAATTCCTGAACTATCACGGCAGGCAGAAAAAATAGCGGTTAATGAATCAGGGATAATAGCTCTCGACTGGTTGAACGGACGCAGAACACCAGATGCAAATCAGAACTTAAAAGGAGCTGTTACCGGCTTAAATCTGGGTTCCGATGCACCGAAAATTTTCAGGGCTCTGGTTGAAGCAACTGCTTATGGAGCAAAAAAAATAGCCGACAGGTTTGTTTCAGAAGGAGTTGAAATAAAAGGAGTTATTGCTCTTGGGGGAGTGGCAAAAAAATCTCCGTTTGTGATGCAGGTAGTGACAGATGTAATGAATAAACCGATAAAAGTAGCACGGGCTGAACAAACATGTGCTCTTGGCTCAGCTATGGCTGCATCAGTTGTGGGTGGTGTTTACAGCCGGTTGGAAGAAGCACAGGAAGCAATGGGAAGTGGATTTGAATCGGAATATATTCCGGATCCTGAGAATGTAAAAAAATACGAAATTCTGTACAACAAATACTCAAAACTGGGAGAGTTTGCAGAGGAGAACCTGACAGACTGAAAGAGGCAAATTAACCCTGAAGAAGTCGACAGTCTTCAGTCCTCAGTCGGCAAAAAGGCTTTGAGTTTTGGGTTGGGAGTAATGTAAATATATAGCTTATACTTAATCAATCAGCCAATCAACCCCGGCGAAATATGTTCCTTTTATTCATAAAGCTTTAGAAATTCATAACTATTTCCCGACCAGTCAAGAAAGCGAATAAAATCCTTATAATCAATTACTAACGAAGCAGTATTGATATTAGGATGGAACGAAATGGTTTGAGCTTTTTGGAGATTATTATCGATAAACAGATATACTTCATTTTGCTCGTCATTAATAAGTCCGAAAGGAGAAACCGATCCCTGTTCAACACCAAGATATTTTGTTAATCGACGTGCTGAAGCGAATGATAACTTGCCCTGTTTTAACCTTTTTTCCAGGTCGTGAATATCAAGTTGCTGCTCAGAGTTAAGAATCACCAGATAATGCTTGTTCCCTTTATGGTTTCTAAAAAATATGTTTTTACAATGAGTTGTCTCAATATCCTTCCAATATTTCCTGGCGTCATTAATTGTAGGAACCGGGGGATGTTCATGATACTTGAATTTGATTTTCAGTTCATCAAGTATTTCGTAAAGCTTTTTTTGTCCATTCATATGTGGTTTGCTATTAAAAAAACAAAATTTAAGTAAATTACAGGTCAAATTATACCTTATTTCACAAAGATAATGAGAACATTGCTTATTTAAAAAGACAAAATACTCTTTTTCGAACGTATTAGTCGAAAAGTCTAAAAAGGGAATTAAAAATCAACGTGATTAACGGACAATAGGTCAGGGAGATACAAATCATTTGAATTTATAAAATAAAAAAATGACGATCTGGTCGAACATGTTTTGTAATTTTTTAATATTGTAATATCTTTAACGCTCATAAATCAAAAAAATTAATCATGCGAAAATTTACCTTAAACTTGTTAATCTTGTTTCTGGCAGCTTCTTATAGCTTTGCCGGAGGTATTGTTACAAACACAAACCAGAGTTCTGCCTGGGTCAGACTTCTTGTCAGGGATGCGACTACTGAAATTGATGCAGTATATTTTAATCCCGCAGGTCTGACTAAACTAAATGACGGATTCCATTTCTCCATTAGTAATCAGTATATTACGCAGGGGAAAGAAGTCCTTAATAATTATTCTTTTCTAAATGACGGATTGTATGAAGGAGTGGTAAAAGCTCCTATCTTTCCTGATGTATATGCTGCATACAAAACCGGAAATGTAGTTTTCTCATTGGGATTTAATCCTATTGGAGGAGGCGGTGGAGCTACTTTCGATCGTGGATTGCCCTCATTTGAGATTCCAATTTCCGATCTTGTTCCCGGACTGCAAGCTGCAGGACAGCCTGTTTCAGCGTATAGTATGAATTCATTTTTTGAAGGTACATCTATTTATTTCGGATTGCAGGCAGGTGTTTCAATTGCATTGAGTGATGAGTTCTCATTTTTTGTTGGTGGCCGCTATATAAGTGCAATAAATACTTATAATGGCTATCTTAAAGATGTTGCGATTACGCTTGGTGGCACTGTCACTCCGGCAAATACATTTTTTAACGGTGTTGCAGATCAGTACACTGATGGTGCATCAATATATACTAATTATGCAGGATTGGCAAATGCCGGTGGTACAGTTATGCAACCTTTGATCGACGGAGGGGCAGAAGGTCTTACTTTTGCTATGGCAGAAGGCATGGGTATTATTACTGCAGTACAAAGAGCACAAATGGAAGGTGGTTTAACAGCCTTTGGAGTGGACCCATCCGGAATGACAATAGGTGTTGCACAGGCAACATATTTTGGCATTGCTTCAAGCATGACTGCTTCTGCTACAGCTATGACTGCTGCTGCTGCTGAATCTTCTGCTAAAGCTGCTTTGCTTAGTGACCAGGAAGCTGATGTGAAACAAAAAGGATGGGGATTAACTACAATCATTGGATTTAACTATTCCCCTTCCGATGATTTGAATATTGGTTTTAAATATGAGTCAGCAACCAGGATTGAGCTGAAAAACGAAACGGCAAAAGACTTTACAGTTGGTTATACCTCAACCGGATTACCGGTTACGATGTTTCCCGAAGGTGAAATAAACCGTGCCGATATGCCAGCAATGGTTTCACTTGGAATTGATTACCAGATATCATCAAAACTCTCTGTAACAACAGGGGCTCATTACTACTTTGACAAATCTGTAAATTATGGCAGATCACTTGGCGGAGTAGCTGTGAAGAATGAAGATGTTATTGATAATAATTACTTTGAAGTTGGTATAGGATTGGAATATGCACTTACCGATAAGTTTTTTGTTAGTGGCGGTTACCTGAATGCAAATTCCGGGGTTTCTGATGACTATCATACAGATCTGAGTTATAGCCTGAGTTCGAATACTTTTGGTGGTGGACTTAAATACGCATTATCAGAGAAAATGGCATTTAATCTTGGAGTTGGTTATGCAATTTATGATGATGAAGGATCGAGAGAATTCAATCATCACCTTGATGGTGCAATGGACCAAGTACTTACAGAATCATATACTAAAGACGCCCTGTTTATAGGTGTTGGGTTTGATTTTAGTTTCTAAAAGATATCTTTTCTTTTGAAAAAAAGCCTCCATGATTTTTTCACGGAGGTTTTTTTTACAACTAATTTGCCGACTGCCCGCCCGAACGTACCGTTCGGTACGGGCGGGCCGATTGCTGACTGCCGACTGTGGACTGCCGACTGTGGACTGCCGACTGTGGACTGCCTATGTTCTGATGTTAATCTGTATGTGGAATTTCTATAAATTGAAAAGGAATTTCAAGTAATTCACTCATCTCTTCTCCTGCATATTTCATGTCTTCATCCTCCTTCTCAAAGTACCACAAAATCCTGATGACATGATTCTTTTCGTGAAATTTAACCAGTTCACTTATGACATCATACATAAATTTAGCCGATGATGAATTAAAATAATTCATTTTAAAATTGAAATTCAGAGGATGCTTTTCATCGAACTTAAGGACTTTTTTATTCAGCACCTCTTTTTCAAATTCATTTAACCAGTTTATCACAGGATAGTAAAACTCGCGGACATTCTCAGGCCTTGAGTTACCTGATATTTCATAATTGTCATTATATGGGTCAAGTATTATCCGTGGAGTTTTATCGGTTGCTTCAATTACTAAAGGTTCCATATTAATACCTGTTATTTATTAGAGGTATAAATATAAGAAAATCTGGATTAAAAAAAATAATCATAATAAAAATTACTGGTTGCTGGTCATTTGTTGCTAGATTTTTGACCCTTTGACTTTTCGACTCTTCGACTTCTTTATTCTTCCTTCATACACTCTTCTATCTTTCCAATATTCCATTCTTCCATCATTCCCTTTCCCTAACTGAGCAATAAACTTTTCTCTTCTTCGCCCCTTCGCCCCCTTGCTTAGTCGCCCAGTCGTTCTTCGCTCTCAGCACTCTGCTCTATCTACTTATATACTATATACTTCTTACTCTCCTTTTCCCCATTATTCCCCTCTTCCATCACTCATGCCTGAGAGAATCTGCGGGATTTGCTGTGGATGCTCTGTACGTTCTGTAACTTATAGTTATCATTGCAATAACCAGTGCAACCAGGGAGGCAATAAAAAATGTTAATACTCCGGGGTTGATTTTAAATGCGAAATTCTGTAACCAGTTTTTCATAAAGAAATATGCTGCAGGCCAGGAAATAAGGGTTGATACAGACATTAATATAATTATTTCTCTTGACAGCAGTAGTAAAATAACCGGAACCGAAGCCCCCA
>Ga0307991_1000913_pt1 | contig 21400 bp, 19 predicted proteins | sample EllFjometagen131_FD_203146 | JGI IMG/M metagenome (GOLD analysis project Ga0307991, IMG submission 203146) | Marine microbial communities from Ellis Fjord, Antarctic Ocean - #131 | ecosystem: Environmental > Aquatic > Marine > Unclassified | place: Southern Ocean | collected 2014-10-08 | reverse complement strand
CCTGGGTAAGCTGCTTGTAGCTTTGCATTTGTGCTCCTCATATGATTTTGCGGTCTAGAGGATAGACTATAACAGCTTACCCCTTTTGCAATATCTTTTGAGTTGCACTTACGAGTTGAATTCAAGTTTTAATGAAAACTCAAAAAATGGATTTATTACCTCACTATGACCTAAAGTTGTGAAGATAGAAATGATCTTTTCCTGTCTCAGCTCCACTTCAGTGACCGTATTCGTATCAAGTTTCAAATTCGGTACATCCCAGTCATTCAAATCATCGATTAAATCAGAACTATTCCTCATGGTCCCCCCCTTTGGGGTAACAATATTGATTAACCTGCCATCATATTTTTCCAACCAATGTGTGTAATTTTCAACCTGGCCATAGAGAGCATCAAACAGATAAACTTCTGATATATTCTCAGTCAAGCCCCCACGATTCAGGATAAAAGAAATGACACGATAAGCGCCACTATGATCAGCCAATATGATCTTCCCTGGAATGGCATTTTTCACTTTTTTTCATGTCTTAAGAATGCCAAGACGTCGCCAACCAGAGCTCCAAACATCTCTGGCTCTTCCAATCTTCCTCCAAATGAATCAGGAGCATCCTGTGGTCCCTCGGGGAAGACAAACACTGCATTTGTCTTGCTGGTTGAAAATTGTTTCAGAAGCTCAAATTTCTCAATTGATTCATGAATGCTATTTCCCCAGCCGTGGAAATAAAATACCAGATCCACTGTCTCATTGGGAACAAAATGATCGGGAATAAAAAGCCCCACTGAGGAATCGTTATAGTGCTCCTCGAAGCTATATAGACTATCATTGTATATATGCCCATTGGCTCTATCAGGATGTGGAAAAGGGCTATGCATACTGCTCTGGATGGTAAATTGACCACCAGAGACAGTGGTCCATTCAGCAGATTTGCACATGGAAAGACTGGTCATCATTAATACCACCAGGGGAATACCACTTTTTTCATGAGTCCCTCAAAATATTTATCGAAGTATTATCTACCTAAACGAACATGCACTTTCCTCAATTGCCACGTTTCAACATGGATTTTAATTCCCGCCTCTATGATTTCCGCTTAGATTTCGCCACGATCTAATCAAATCATATGAGGGGTCCTATCATGACATTAATCACTTTTACCCTGAATGGAAAAAAGCAATCTGTTGATATTGCTCCAGAGACACCTCTGCTATGGGTGTTACGAGACACTCTGAAGCTCACAGGAACCAAATACAGCTGTGGCAAAGGGCTCTGTGGGAGCTGTACCGTCCATGTCGATGGTAAACCACGCAAATCTTGTACCCTCCCCATCTCCAGGGTTGAGGGGAAAACGGTTCTGACCATTGAGGGTTTGGGAAAAAAGGGTCTCCATCCTGTCCAGGAAGCCTGGATTGCGGATGAGGTGGCTCAGTGTGGTTACTGCCAACCAGGTCAGATTATGACGGCCGTGAGTTTACTGGAAGAGAATCCACATCCCTCTGACGCAGAAATCGACAATGCCATGAAGGGAGTCCTGTGTCGATGCGGAACGTATCAGCGTATCAAGAAAGCCATCCATACGGCAGAAGAGGAGGCTTAAGATGAATTTATTTGATATTAACCGCCTCGATCGACGCCAATTTTTAAAGCTAAGCTCAGGTAGTACCGCAGCTCTTGTCCTTGGGTTTTGCTGGCCATTGAGCGGCAAAGATGCTGAATCAGGTGAGGAAATCATTTTTGCGCCCAATGCATATTTGGAAATTCATTCCAACGATACCATAAGTGTCATTATGCCCCGTAGCGAGATGGGTCAGAAGATCTATACAGCTCTACCCCAGATTGTCGCTGAAGAATTGGATGCGGATTGGAGCAAAATCAAAGTCATCCAGGGAGATCTGAATCAGATTTATGGTTCACAAACTACGGGCGGAAGTGCCAGTGTTCGGACCCAATATGATCGCCTGAGAAAGGCCGGTGCCACTGCCAAAGCCATGTTAATCCAGGCGGCAGCTACAACCATGAATGTACCCGTGTCTATGTGTCATGCTGAATCTGGCTATGTCATTCACTCTGGAAGTGACCGCAAATTGAGCTATGGATCTCTGGTGGCACTGGCAAATACACTTCCTGTCCCTGAAAATGTAATTTTGAAGGATCCCAAAACCTTTCGAATCATTGGCAAAGCGTACAAAAGTCTCGATGGTCTGGGAAAAGTGGATGGAAGCATCAAATTTGGCTATGATTTTGAACTTCCCGAAATGCTAACAGCAGTTGTGGCTCGCATCCCAAAATATGGAGGTCGCGTTGACTCTTTCGATGCAACCGAAGCCCTTAAAGTGCGAGGTGTTACAAAAGTAGCAGCCATCTCTACTGGCATAGTCATTCTCGCTGAAAATTCCTGGGCAGCACTTCAGGGACGCAAGAAACTTGTGGTGAAATGGAATGATGGACCCCATGCTGAATTGAATAGCCAGCAGATATCAGATGAGTTTCATGCTGCCCTGAAGCAAGAGGGAACCATTATCAAATCTGAAGGGGACGCAGCCAAAGTCCTTAAAACTGCGGCAAGACAAATTGCCCTGACCTTTGAATTTCCCTATCTGGATCATGCTCCCCAGGAGCCTAATAATTGTACGGCACATATCCATGATGGAATCTGTGAAATCTGGGCTCCTACCCAAAATCCTGGTGCAGCATGGTGGGCTGGAAAAAGTGTGACTCAGTTTGCTGATGAAAATATTAAAGTCCATACACTCCGCATGGGTGGAGCTTTTGGGCGAAAGTTACAGAGTGATTTTGTCCATGACGCCGTAGAATCTGCGCAACTTACAGACCTGCCTGTGAAAGTCATACGTACTCGTGATGAGGATTTAAAAAACGGCTTTTATCGTCCCAGTTCAGTGCATCGAGTCCGCGTGGGCTTAGACAAGCAAGATAATCTCATCACCTGGTCACATAAACTGTCTGGACCAAAGGATGGTTGGGCTCCAATTCTTACAGGGGGGGCTGATGAGTTAGCCTACGATATTCCAAATCAGAATGTTTCTTATGTAATGACTGAGCAGCCTATTCCCATTGGGGCTTGGCGATCTGTGGCACATACTCAAAATGCCTTCGTCCATGAATGTATGCTGGATGAAGTGGCCCTCAAGACGGGACAAGATCCTCTGGCATTGCGTCGGAAACTGCTCAAGAATAAACCGCGCCATCTTGGTGTATTAGACCTGGTTGAAAAACATTCCAATTGGGGTCAACCACCTGAAAAGAACCGGGGTCGTGGGCTGGCTGTTCACTATTCATATAATAGTTATGTCGCCATAGTCATTGAAGTATCGACTGCTAAAAGGGGTATAAACGTTGAGAGAGTGACTGCGGCGGTTGATTGTGGAACTGTCATCAACCCTGATGGTGTCAAAGCCCAGGTTGAAGGTGGTATTGTCATGGGTCTAACGGCAGCCTTGTATGGGGAAATAACCATAAATGATGGTGAAGTTGAACAGACCAACTTCCACAATTATCGGTTGCTTAAGATGGACAAAATGCCAGAGATTGATATCCATATTGTAGCAAGCTCGGAGCCTCCTACCGGGATTGGCGAACCACCCGTTCCACCAACTCCGCCAGCACTGATGAATGCCATCGCAGCTCTGACTGGAAAGCGAATATCCCGCTTGCCTTTAAAAAAACAAGTGGGCTGATCTGCTGGGAATTTAGGACTGATCAATAATGGGTTTAGCTGGGGAGGCGCAGGTAAAAAATATTCCCAGTCGGTTCGTTGGCTTCAACCCCAACATCACCATCATGAGCCTGGGCAATACGTTTCACGATGGCAAGACCGAGACCCCTGCCACTTTTTTTGCCGCTTGAAAGCTGAGAACCACGCTCAAAGATATAGTTGCGCTTTTCAGGTGGAATCGTTCGCCCAAAATCTTTGACACCCACCATGACGGATCCATTCTCTTCAATGGCCTCAATGAGTATTTTTTTGCCCTCTCGCGCATATTTTATTGCATTACTGATATAATTCTTAAAAGCCTCTGTGATCAATGGATTCGCTTTTATTTTTATTTCCGCAGGTACACGCATTTCCAGGACCATCCCTGCATTTTCAAGCTGAGATGTGAATTCATTGCCTATTTCCTGTAACAGTTTACCCAGTACCAACGATGTTTTCGGAATTTTTTCTCCGAAGACAGCCCGACTCAATAACGATGTATTTTCCAACACCCCTAACAAGCGCTCACTGCTCAAAAAAATGCTCTCAATCACTTCATCATCAGGTAAATACTCACGAGCCATATCTGATAGGCCGTAAATAACGCTGGCTGGGGACTTAAGATCATGGGTAATCACATCTAGGAGCAGTTCCCGTAGGCTATCAGATTCACCGATTTTGATTTCAGCAAGTTTTCGCTCAGTAATATCCCTGCTGACACCTAAGACAGCAGTTATTCTACCTTGATTATCTCTTACTGGATTCAGGGATGTATCGATCCAAATTGTATGGCCACCAACTCGCAGTCTTGACTCATAATTTGTACTATTGCCTGACATAAGAACTTCAGCAAGACTTGCTTTATATGCTCCCACAGCTTCTGGTTTGAATATTTGTGAAATATATTTTCCCTGAATCTCTTCAGGTTTGCCACCTACTGAATGGGCAGCTGCTTTATTCACGGAAAGAACTATTCCTTTTTTGTCGACCAGGAATATCAAATCGGAGGAATACTCCACCAATGTTCGATATTTTTCTTCACTTGCCTGGAGTGCTGCTTCTGTCTTCTGCTGTTCAGTAAGGTCCCGGATATGGATACGGATACCCGTTGGAATGTGATTGGTATCCAGCATGAAAGAGGCCTGACAGCCCCCGCAAAAACCGCTACCATCTTTTTTTCTCAGATCAAAATTATGTAGCTCTTGTTTATCATTTCTTTCATAGGGGGTCTGCTTCTCATAGTTCTCAAGGGCATGGGCTTCCACAACCTTTCTCGCACGAATGAATTCATTCTCATTCAGAAAGATATCCTCGACAGGTATACCTGCTTCAACTTCTGTGGAATTATAACCAAAAAGAAAGCATGCCATCCTATTCATATAGGTAATGGCCATTCTTGAAATATTAAATTCAATCAAAGCGCCAGGAAGAAACTCAAGGGTATCATCAAAATGCCTTTTTCGTTCTTCCATCTTAGCCTTTCCCTCTTCATTCATAACTGAACAGCGATCAATAATTTTCTATTCAATTAGAGATCTTGCCATTCCAGAGCTTGTAACAGCTTAAGTTCAAATGATATGCCAATTTGTGTGCAGCATCTATATTATTAATATTATTGCTTTTACAAGCCGACCTGAATTACTTGCGTATTGGAATGTGTCACATAAATGAGACTATTGCCCTGGGCGTGTATCGTTTTTATTACTTATGGGGTTGATATTGAATGGGTGGTAATGATTGAACAGTTTTAAGGCGGGGATGAGTTCTGGAGATCAACTGAAGTAGGCCAGTAGGACCTTAGCCGATCACCTTCTCAGGAGAAGTCGAGTCATATTTTGCAATCACATCTAGTAAAACTTTACTCATGATAGGCTTCGTGAGGAACTCAGCAGCTCCTGCTTCAAGGGCTTCCTCTTTATGTTGCGGAAAAACATGTGCTGTGAGGGCAATTGCTACTGGTTTACCTGGATACTCCTGAGTTAAATACTTAATTAAATCAAGACCATTTTCACCACCTGGCAAAGAGAAATCGATGAGTGCGATTTCATAGTCATCCTCTTCAAGCGTCCGTTTAGCCTCGGTGATGGTTGATACTATCTTGATTTCATGTTTATCTCTGAATATGAACCTATAATATTGTTGCGACGAAATATCGTCCTCAACAATGAGTATTTTCATTCTCTTATTCAACATAGTTATTCTCTCGACCCTGTGGAAAAATGAGGGTAAAGGTGGTTCCAGAGCCTGCCTCACTTTTTATTTTGATATCAACATTGTTTAAATCTACATAGTGTTTGGTCAAAGCCATACCAAGACCAATTCCCTGAAAATTTTTTGTAAATCCTTCACTCTCCTGAGTATAGGGCTCATAAATTCGATTTATGTATTCTTCAGATATCCCTATGCCTGAATCAATTACTGAGAGCAAAATTTGATTGCCGTAATCAACTATCTCGATCCCGATGCTCCCCTCAAACGTAAATTTTGAGGCATTCTCTACCAGGTTCATCACTGCTTGGTGAATACAATATTCATCAGCGTAAACTTCGGCCTTTTCCAGATCAGTCCTAAGGAGAATATCCAGACCCTTTTCCTCGGCAGTTTGCCGTGATTCTTCTACAACTGAGGTGGCTATCGAAACCAAATCAATAGTTCTTGGAAATATTTTAATGCTGCCTGCCTCTATTTGAGAGATATTGAGCATAGAGTCAACCGTTCGCATAAGCCGTGTGCTGGCACTATTGATATAGTCAAAAATCTTCTCATCATTCTTACCAAGAAATTCATTATATCTTTGATTAAATATGTCGGAAAAACCAAGGATACTATTGAGGGGAGTTCGAATTTCATGAGAGATGTTTGCGATAAATTGATCTTTGACGCGGTTTGCCGTATGCGCCTCAACGAGAGCCTCCTCAAGCTTGCCCGTACTGGCGTGGAGCGATTCCTCCATGAGTTTACGTTCAGTGATATCCCGTCCTACTGCCTGAATTTCCTTTAAAACGCCATTCTCATCAAAAATACCTCTATCAATCCAGAGATGCCAGACATTCTCCCCACCTGGAGTGACTGAAACATGCTCATCTACGAAAATTGGATTTTCCGTACTAAGTGCTTCAATCTTTCTGGCTATCCTCTCAACCTCAGTATCAAGATTTTTACGAATAATATTTTGGCCAATGGCTTGTTCAGGATTGATATTGAAGGCACGACAGTAGCTATCATTTACAAAGGTAATTGACCCATCGGGTAAGTACCGCATGATATATTCAGTTTGATCCTGAACAACATTGCGGTAATGTTCCTCACTCATCCTCAAAGCTTCCTCAGCCAGCTTTCTCTCAGTAATGTCCAAACCGATACTCAACACACCACGAGCTTCTCCGGTCTGGGAAAGCATGACATTGTTGCTCCAGCTTATTAAGCGTTCCTCACCACTTTTAGTGCAGATGTAATTCTCATTATGTGATGCTTCAGGCATCTGTTTGAGGACTTCAGAAAAAAGGAGTGGAAATCTTGCCCTATCTCTTTCTGGTAGAAATAATTGAAACCAATTTTTCCCTATAACTTCAGTCTTATCATATCCAGTTAACTCCTCTGCAAATTTATTAAAGTTTGTAATAAGTGCATCAGCATCAAAAGCGACCACCATAGTATTGGCTGTTTCCATAAGATTTTCAGCAAATTCCTTGGCCTTGAGCAGCTCTTCACTGGTAATTTTTCGTTCGGTGATATCATGATAATTAACCATAAAGGCCTGCTTATCATCGAACTTGACAGGGACAGGTGACGCCAGGACGACTCGTTCTTCATTGTTATGTAAAACCAGACGGAATTCTTCAGGTTTTAAAGGATGGCGACCCTCAATTAATTGATTCAAGCGTTGCATGGCTTTTTCCAGGTCATCTGGATGAACTTGACTAAAGGGATCTTGACCAATCATCTGTTTTTTATCGGTGAGAGATAGAGCAGCTAGGGCCGCCGGGTTGAGATCCAGAATAGCTTTGCCATCGTGGATCACAATTGGATCAGGAGCAGAATCAAATAGAGTCCGATACTTTTCTTCACTGATTTTAAAATTACCCTCAGCCATATACTGCGGCGTAATGTCTCTGACAAACCCAAGATAGTAGGTTAATCCGTCATGATGGATTGGACAGGCCTTTACATTGACCTGAAAAAGCTCACCATTCTTTTTAATCATTTCTATTCGCCGCTCACTTGACAATTCATTCACAACATCAGGGAACAACTCTAGACGAGTTTCTCGTGGGACTAATTGGGCAATCTCCATGGATAAGAGCTCAGCTTCAGAATACCCTGTCATTTCACAAAATGCCTTATTCACTCCCACATAATTTCCCCTTTGATCTACGAGGGAAAACCCTTCTCCAGATTGTTCAAGGATGGCTTTGAATATGGAGTAATCTTTGGTATAGAACAGATTCTCTTTTGGTTTTGATGTCATCGCAATGGCTCATGGATAATGCGGTCCTGCCAGACTTTCAAAAGCTTGAAAAAATCAAGTCTATTTCCTGCCCTGAAACAACGATCCTCATTATATTTGCACATTATGGCAGGAATATACCAATAAACATCTTGCTAATGTAGTTTTTATTCATGATTAAAAACAGCTTGCGCAAAGCAGGAATGATCCTAAGAGCTTTATTGATCCTCTAACCATAGCTGAGCAGATTCTCTGGTTGAGAAGATCTCGAATCTATACTTATTCGTTTTTGCCAGCTCCTGATACAGTATAGTCATCGCAGTAGCTCGCGGACTATCAATCACGATGGCATCAATTATATACTCGTATTGTACCAGCGATTTATAATTCTCTTCAACTATTCTTGTGAGAGCAGCTGGAGAAAAATTCATAAGAGCGGTGGTTGCATTTGTGAGAATTTTTAGCACGCGTGGGTAAAGTTGGTTTTTCTTTGTAGCAATAATGTAATCCACTATTTCATCAACAGTGATCTGGCCTTCAAATCTTGATTCAAGAATGCCAGAGTGGCGATCAAATTTAGTTTTAATCATTACTCCCTCTCATTCCCCGGTAAGATTTTAGTATACAGCCTCAATTGGGGTCTTCAAAGAGAATCGTCAGAGTGCTCTGGGATGTGTGAGATGCCGATTGAAAATCAACATCACACCGCGTGTTTCCAATGCGACTCAGATTAAATGAAAAAAAGCCGAGTGAGGAAAACACTCCCCATTCGGCTCCATGGAATGATGATCTAACCGCTGTAGTGAAGATTGATATGTGCCTGCTCTCTATATTGATCATAGATAGAAAAACACAATCCACATAAAATGGGCTTCAATATAGAGGCCTTCTTTCGATGTAAAATATGACTGATTGCCTAAACCTGAAGCGGATCAGCACCCACGGTTCCCTGAAGATCCTGCAAGTATTTTTTCGAGACGACCTGGTCCAATTCATCTTGAGCAATTATCAATTTCTGTTTCAGGTCTAGTTCCTGCACCATTTTCTCAAGATTCTTTTGATCAAGTTTCTGTTTGAGATATACAATGTTTTTCCGCCAGAATGCTTCATCCCGCTGCTGCTTGAGCTTTAGACGTTGCTCATACCAGTCACTCCTGAGAACATACTCCCGGGTGAAAAGTCCCCGGATGCCTGCATGTTCACGATTCATCCCTTTATGCTCACCCCCTATCATAATATCGATAAGAGCCCGGAGTGGTGGGATCAATGCATCATAAGTTCCATCGGTCTTCAATCCTTCAGCGACACGTTTCTGGGTCAGGGTCAGATTCATCATGGATTCAGCGAATGCATCCATGTCCTGTAGTTCAGGACTCAGCATATCATCTGTGAATACGACCTCGGGGCTACTGAAAATTCTGGCCATGAAGTGATTGACAAATTTCAGAGTGATACGGTATCCCAACAGGCTGGATTCAATGGTTTTACCAGCATGCTCCATATTCTCAACCTTTTCCAGATACCCATTCTCAATGAGATAGGCTGGTGTCCGCTCATTTACAGACATCCGGGAAATAAGCTCTGGCATGAGCAAACTCACATCATGGTCCACTTTATATTTGGGACCGACATAACCGGCTGCAGATGTCAGGGGTTCATAGCTACCCAATATGTAGGAAAGTAGAGCATTGTTTAGGTCCGCGGCAACCAACAGACTATTGAAGGGACCCTTGGTCAAAGCGCCCTCAGACCCAAATCCAGTAGTAGAGGGTGACTTCCCTGTAATACTGCAAATGAAGTCAATGAAAAGCTCCGGTAGTTCTTGATAGTGGATAGGGCTGTAAACAGCCAGAGGCGGAACATTATTCTTTTTATCAGCAGGGTTATTCCGGCGACCTGGCAAAACACTGTTCACGGGAAGATAAACCGGCTTATCAAGAGGGATTTTCCTGAAAAATCGGGTTCCCGTCTCGGCAATGTACCGATCTATTGGATTAACCAAATCCGGTCTGATCTGCAAATATCTCGGATTGGCTGAAGGTACACCGTTTACCAATCTTGGTTCTGAAGGTACCACAAGATACTCAGGTGATTCGTTGTCCAGGAAGTTGTTGATCAAATCCTTCACGGGTTGAGTATAGTGGTCAAAGCCAATGGTATCTTCCTTGATCTCCTGCACCTGCTTCCGATTCAAGGGTTCAAAATTTGACAGAAATGTATGGGGACTGGACAACTCTGCTTCAGCCTGTTTATCATAGCCTTTGAGCACACAATCATCTGGTCGCTGAAATAATCGTGATTCACAATTGGTCAGGAGTTTAACACTGGGATTAGAATACTCCGGATTCAGATCGCTCAACTGATCAGCCTTCAATGTGATGGAAGCAGTAATATCATCCTCTACCTGAACCTTCTGGGCGGGGTAGTAATCCTGTCTCACCTGAAAAATACGCCAGGACTTGTCCAGATCATGTCCCACGCGCAGATAGTTGCTGGTAAGTTTCACATTCCGGTACTTCAATTCATGGCCGGGGATGCCATTCACCTTATCAACAGATAGATTTTTGATCCAGCCTCTATCACGCTCGTTGTGGTTCCGGCGCTTAATGATGTAGATGATATCCTTGATACGTTGGGGAACCGATTCAAGCCAGGTGTTGTATTTATCTGAATACTCGTCTGAAGGGGTCAGCAATTTGATTACAGAACCAAGAGAACGATTTTTGGAAAGAATGGTACGTGGGGGCGCATGATATTCATGTCCATTTTTAAATCGATTGGTGAAATCCTTCTTCATAATCTCATCAACCAACTTTAATTCAGCCGGTAAATCGGATACAATGACAGAACCTCGGATCATAGCATCCTGGATGGATTTGGAGATCTCTGACTTTCCTCCACCGGACACCGTACAGGGTTTATGGCAGAGCGTTCCCTCAGCCGTAGTCCCCATGAGATGCCAGCGCTGACCATTGATCCGTTTTTTCATCTCCACTTTATAGCCGGATGGATAAATGTAGTATTTCTCCGGCAAGAGTTTGATGGATTGACTCTGTTCTTCAAACTCCCAGAAAACCGTCTGCTCAAAAATACTGAAGCGGGTATCTTCAGGGATGTAAAAGATATTATCATAATTTTTATCTATGGCATAACCCGTGGGCATTACATCCATGATATCTTCATAAAGTTCGGTCATCTGGGAGAAGCTGAGACCATTGCCAGTTATCTTTTCAGACATATGAAACCGTTGCCCCAGATCATAACTGGGGAAGGCCATTGCCCCGCCGGCATGCTCTTCCTCGCAAAGACCGAAAAGATTGGCTGAAAAACCAATCTGTGTCTTGACTTCTTTCTTACAATACCCAAAATAATTATCTGCGATCAGTGTTACGACAACACCTTCTGCAGTACGGGCGGTGATCTTAAACGCACCACCATCATTATAGCACTCTGTTTCTTGTTCCCAGCACATCCCTTCAGCACGCTGACGTTCTGAAGCAAATTCGTAGTGGGGTAATCCCAATTCCTTTTTTGTCAGATGGATCAGCTGAGGAGCCAGGATCACGAGACCTGTATGTCCAGTCCAGGAAGTCGCATCCAATGCTGCGTCATTCTCGGGCAGATTGGGATCTCCAGCGTTCCCAAAGATGGATTCCACAAAATCCAGGTTACTCACTAGGCTTCCCGGAGCCATAAAACAGATCTCCATGGACTTCTCAGGGATCACACCTTTGACCTCTGGAACGACAATGGGGCGCAGTAGCAGGCTAACAAAGAGTTCAGCCTTATTGTCCTGATTCGCTGTATAAGGCAGTTGCATGAGGGCATCAGGTGGGTCTAGTGCAGCGGCCAACAATTGAGCAAACACAAGTCTGGGAACCGCCTTCTTGTCATTTGGAATGGCCAAGCCACCCTCGACGACATGGAATACACCTTTGGTGGTTCGCTTATCATTTTTTGGATTGGTCAATACTCCCTGGGAAGTCCGGTATGACTTGACAATATCAGATTCAAACGCATCGGAGTCAGCGGGAACAGATAGTGTTCTCGCCAACCCATGTGCATCGAGAACGAAGGTATTTCCCGGTAGCTGTGTATGTTGCTCTCCCGGCTCGCTATCCAGGTAAGCATTGAGAAAATTCTGCACCCTGGTCATGATGGGCGATTGGTGTGCGGCTAGGAGTCTGGATTGCTCCTTGTAATTATTCAGTAATGGTGTGGCAATCTCCAGAAAACGGGCAGTTCGTCCATCCTGAAAATGGGGTTGTCCCAGAGCAGCCAGCTTTAAATTTATGTATTGTATGATCCTCTTTTCGCTAATGAATTCCTGCTCATTATCAATTCCGATTCCAAATGTCTTCTTCACTCAAATATTTCCTTTTTCAACAGTCTTACAAACAGCACTAAAAAAAGTAATCTATTTGTAGACGAGCTGATTCCTATTGCTATCGAAGGTATATTTAATTTCTAACATTGTGGACATTCAGGGTTTGATGTTATGGGGATGTGAGCAATGGCCAAGCATGCCTCACCCACCTCCTATTCGCTTAAGCGAAGAAAGATATATGCCTGTTATCTATAACCCCGTTTTCCATGCACAACCAGTCTAATCCTTGCCACTGGAAACTGCCCAGGAATCAAAGTAGAGGCGAGCAAAATTATTGGGTGCTTTTTCAAGAGGGTAGTCCAGGGTTTCAACTACATCCAGAGCCCATGGTAGGAATTGCTGGGGCGATAGCAGCCGTTGTCGGAACTGTGACTGTCACCACTATCGAAGTAATCTGTGTGAAATGGATGGGTGTTATATAGTCAACTTTGAGTGTGAGATTCACAATGCTGTAGGTATTTACAAAGTCTCTGATACATTTGCAATAATGCTTTAATCTGCGAAGGGAACTGTGTATGGATTTGTTTGATCTTTTAGGATTTTTTGGAATGGCTTTGTTGTTGTCAGCTTTTTTATTTAACCAGCTCAAAATATTTTCAAATGACTCGCTGGCATATCATGTGTTTAATTTTGCCGGTGCTTACATCTTAAGCTATTATGCCTTTGTCCTGGAGAATACACCTTTTCTTATTCTTGAGTTTGTATGGGGTTCTTTTGCCCTCTATCAATTGATTGTCAAGCTCACCCGAACCAAAAAATAAAGCCCCCAATCGAGGGCTTTACTCTCACATATAGCTAGCAAAATAAATTAGGCTGCAAATTGTTGCATGGCTATGTATGCGTTCTCTGGGTATGATTCATTGATCAAATATTTAGTGAGAAGGTAAAGGTTGTCCCCTCTTTTTCAACACTATCAACTATAATGTTACCACCCATTTCCTCAACAAATTCTCTCACCAGGATGAGGCCAAGACCACTACTCTCTTCTCCCTCGGTCCCTTTACGATTAAATTGGTTTTCCAAAAGGAAAATGCTTCTCTGCTCAGATAGGGGAATACCAATTCCGGTGTCTTCCACACTCACTTGTACTTTTGAATCCAGATGAGAAGCGTGGAGCTTAACCTCCCCTCCAGTCGGTGTAAACTTTATCGCATTGGATATCAAATTTCTCACGACAATACCCAACATATCCTGATCAGCTTGAACTACCAGTCCATGTTGAATTAAATTTTTTATTGATATACCCTTTTCTTTAGCCTTTTGTTCATGAATAGAAAGTTCGTCATCTACGTGCCTGGCCAGGTTCACCTCCACTAAATTCATCTTCATCATCCCTGTCTGAAAACGGGACCAGATCAGTAAATTTTCCAGGAGTGTAAACGTTTTCCTACTCGTGTCATTCATCGATTTTAGAAGCTCTAATACTTTGTTCCTGGAAAGCTTTGGGAAAAGGTCTATGGCAGTTGCCATTAACTGCATAGTGCCTCCCAATGGACCTCGGAGATCATGTGAAATGATGGAGAAAAACTTATTTTTGGTTGCGACCAGACGCTCCAGTTCCTTCCGCTGCTCGTCCACCAGCAACAAAGCATTCCTCTTTGAGAGAAACATAAAAACGAGAATAATTGAGAAAACAATGACGGATAACATGGCTGCAGCTAGCAGTAGTTGAATGGCCTTTTGTTTTTCCAACTTCATTTTTATAAGCTGATTTTCAAAGTGAAGTGTATTTATCTGGCGGCGGCGATCCTCCCTTTCGTGGAAATTTTTCATCCCTGTTATTTTCACTGACGCAAGATGCTCTGCCAGGAGTTCAGTTAAAGAAGTCTGGAGAGATAGGTACTCATAAGCGGTCTCAAGGTCACCGTATTCATGATACATAGATGCTAAAACCCCGCAGAGTCGTTTTTCCATGCGTCGCTGCTCTGACTCAGAAGCCAGTTCCAACCCTACTTTCACAGAGTTAATACCTGCCCCTTGCTGTCCTAATGCAAAAAGAGAGCGACCGATATATTCATAAATTTGAGCCAATACAAAAACATCCTTGCCACCTTGTTTAAGCTCTCTCGCCTGATTCAAATAATCCAAAGCCTTGTTGAAATTTGAAAGCTTAAATTCAATTTTTCCCAGATTTTTTAAAGTAAGGGCTCTGCCATGTGCATTATTAGCCCTGGAATGAATCATATGTGATCTTTGAATAAATACTCGGGCTTTTTCAAATAGGTTTTGATTAAAATAGATGTCCCCAATTTGGTCCAAACAAATGGCGACGCCCAGACTGTCTCCCGGGCGGCTCACTTCTGATTCATAAACTGCCATACTTTTATACAAATAATCGAGAGCCTCTTCATATAAGTCTAAATCTTTGTATATATTTGCCAATGAATACTGAATCCAGGCTTTCCCTTCACTAAAACCTATCTTCGAATATTGAGTCTCTGCTTCGGTGATGTAATAAATCGCATCATCGTATTCACCCAAAATTCTATAGACATTCCCCATGAGGGAGTAGCAGGCAGCCATGGTGCGATGGTCCCCTGCTTTTTCAGCTGACTCAATTGCCGATAAATAATATCCTATTGCGCCTGAATTATTGCCTTCAGTGCTTTCTAGTTTCCCCTGCTCGATCAATATCTTGGCTTTGAGCTGATTATTGCTTGAATTCTGCATCATTTTCAGAGCTTTTGTCTGAAATTTTCTGGCTCGGGCTTGATCCCTCAGGGCAAGGTAAAACTGACCTCGATAGTAATAGATGTATGCTAAATGTGGTTCATCCCCGCGAAAAGCACTTGTTAAAGAATCGAGGATTGCCTCTACAGATGATGAATCGCTCCTGAATTTTAGTTTAATCTCTTCAAGAATTGTCTCCAACTCATAGTGGTCACTCACATCTGTCTGATCGCCACCACTCTCCACGCCTTGTCCAAATGCCGGAAGAGATAGCATGAACGCCATAATGATAAATGAAATTAGCGGAGATATGCCAATATGTGTATCTTTCAATCCTGAGTTTGACGAACCACTCATCATCCTACTCTCTCCAAATAATCTAAATCGCAATTGATTGCCCTCTACCTCTCGCAATAGCGTTTATCAACACTCCTTTCTGACAAGGAATGATAACCCATTAAATAATTATCTACCTATCATCTCCCAATGTGATGACATTGAATTATCGGGACATTTATCCAGGTGGATTATTGAAGTAGAAGATAATTGCAATTGGAAAACAAACAACTTCGTGACGTTAATTATCCCGTTTCAATTGTCCGACGAATAACATAATAAAGCAGACCGTCCCAAAAATGGATGCCTCAATGAAGGACTGTTAGTATGCTCTGCTGATTGATCTCGGTCCTGGAGTCTACGGTCCAATAAGCCTGCCCAGAGTGGTAACAATCCACAAATCCTTCAATCGAAAAGGGATGGCTAGTGCCATCCCTTTTCTTAAGCAAAAAAAGCATATCTCCCGCATCATGCGGCGAGGGTGAAACGATTACATGAAGTAATTATATGAGGAAAGGAGCCACAATTCCAAAAGCCAAGCCCATGAGAACGATGGAGCCTAATATATCCATTGCAGTAAATCGAGAAATTTTGTCCAGGTCTACCTTATTTGCATCTATCCAGCGTGACTGTTTATCTTGTGTAGGTTTCATCTGCTTCTATCCTATGCTTTATGAGTAATTACGCCTTAAAGATGGGATGATTTCTGGTTTTCAATATGAGGTGAATCCCCATAATGTCGATCTGTCATCCTAAATCCAGTGGGTGAAATTCCCCTTTTAAATAATAATTCCACAAGGACTTAACTAAACCTCGCCAGACCTGGACCAACAAGCTGATCAAGTCTATTGGTCCTGCCTGACTCCAACAAAAAGAATATGCAATCTACCATCGATAAGCTGGTGATTCTCAAGTTAAGTAATTTGAATGACAGACGATATTTTCTGCGTTTGGAGGGAATAATAATTGATCTTGAAGAAAATCTATAAAACAGAGTGGTATGTTGGGGCAACTGGAAATGGAATACTGACGTTCGCATCATCAATGTAAACCATATATATGGAACTTGCTGCTATCATTTGTCTCTTCAGAGAGTTGCCAATAAAATACTGGATATTATCTACTCCAACATCGAGGATGATGCATGCAATTCTTGTCCCATCATTCATCTCAATAACATCACCCAGGGCATCAGAATCTTTTTCTGCTAGAAGAGCCTGCAAATTGATATCAAGATTGGTCTCCAGATATTGAACATCACTACGAGGTATAACTTGATAAGATGCCTCCCCATGATTATGAAAGAAAAAATAGGTATCATCAGAATGAATCAATCTACCATTTATGACATCATAGTTGGAATCGACAAATTGTATCGACATATCTTCCGGCTCGCTGCCATCAATGTAATCGTAATTTGTAGTTTGGGCTGGAGTGGCTGATGCCAAGATCGCTGACATAATGATGATACGGGCAATGTTCATATTTACTTTCTCCCTTGAGAGCTCTAGCTCTTGATTGGAAGCATATTAGTCAATAGAACACTCCCCTTCAATCGGGGCTAACCTATAGTTAGCATTAGAATTACCTGTATATGCAGGGGTGTATAACCTTTGTTTCTATAAGGATCTAGCGGTGTACTTCTTGCCCTCAATGATAGCGATAGAATGAGCCATTAAATGAATTTCAACTCACTACAGATGACAGTTGATACTCAATTTGGATATGCTGACGAGCAGTACAAAAAAACCCCTGAATATTGAGGTCAAGGGCTTTATTTCATTAACAAGATAGCAACTCCGCCATCTTGGTCGATAGAGGTCTAAAATTCATTGGCAGCTAGGCCAAAGGATCAATACCAATTGTTATGCGTGGGCATATTGCCTGTCGATCATTGTGCCCAATTCCTGGATTGAATATGGTTTTTGAAGATATCCGGTAAACCCGCTGTTATCATAACCATGGATTTGATGTTTTTCGAAAGCAGTCATGGCAATCAGAGGGACATCTTTGTAACAGGGTTTAGATTTAATTCGCTCTGCCAGGTCCGAACCTGAAATCCCCATGCCCAGAGACATATCCAAAAACATACAGGTCACATCATTTCGTTCTTGAATAATTTCTAGAGCAGATTCTCCAGACTCAGCATAGATTGCCTCAATATTCAAAGCTTTTACAATATGCTTCAGGATTAATCTCCAGCCTGGATCATCTTCTACAAATAAAAGCAATTTCCGGTCAACGTTCAATTCTTCGCTCATAAGTAGATCCTCTTTTTGCTCATTCATTTGGTTTTTACTCTGGTTCATTTTCTTAAAAGGTCAGTATTTTTTTCGTAATAGTGATTTAGTAAAAGGCTGCGACAGCTATTGAAGTGGTTTTATTTGCTTCAGCATAGTTGAATTTATAGCCTGTCAACGTGTCATAACCATCATCGTAGGTTCCATTTTCATTGGTATCTAAATATACAAATGCAGTGAGGTTGCCTTCACCACCAGACCCAAGGACGAATTTCTGAGTGGTTTTTTTATTCACTGTAATGGGGAATTGATCCAGAACGTCAATGTCTGCACCTTCACAATTTGAATAGCAACCATCTGATATGGCCAGGTACCAATCGCCATCCTCTGAAAAATGTGAATCATCCGACCAGATAACGCCTGCATCGACGTAGCGAAGGTTTTCACAATTGCTGAGAACCAATGCGATTAAAATGATTGAGAGGATGTTTAAATTTTTCATGTCAGGCTCCTTGCTACTGATTTTTTTAACACTACCATGTTAAGCATCAAGTCAAGGCGAGGAGTAAGGCTCTTCCTCATAGTTAGTAGGAAAGTCCCCCCAAAACGCTTGCAGATTTCGATTACTCCAGTGGGTTTTCCCCTTAAGGAGTGCTGTCAATACCATTTCTTGTTATTTTTCTCAAAAATGAACAAGGCCCTCAAAAAGAGAGCCTTGTTGTTGTACGTCTATGACTTAAGGAGTTTTAGAAATATGCAGACACGGCTATTTCTGTGGTTTCATTTGCTTCAGCATAGTTGAATTTATAGCCCGTCAACCTGTCATAGCCATCATCATAAGTTCCGTTTTCATTGGTATCTAAATATACAAAGGCTGTGAGATTGCCCTCCGCACCAGATCCCAAAGCAAATTTTTGAGTGGTTTTTTTATTCACTGTAATGGGGAATTGGTCGAGAACCTCAATGGCTGCACCTTCACAATTTGAGTAACAACCATCTGATATGGCCAGGTACCAATCGCCTTCCTCTGAAAAATACGAATCATCAGTCCAGATCACACCTGCATCCACGTAGCGAAGGTTTTCGCAATTACTTAAGATCAGGGCGATTAAAATGATAAAAATGGTGCTTATATTTTTTATGTCGGACTCCTTGTGAAGATTTGCTTGACACTTAGAGGTTAAACATCAGCCCCAATGATGGAGTAAGGCTCTCCCTTGTTATGGGGAGACGAGACCTCAAAAACGGTCTATAATTTCTATAATCATAAGGAGATATTTCCTTAGAGGGCCGTGCCACCACCATTTCTGAGTTATATTTGAGATGCTGGAAAGAATTTAAAAGAAAATAGTATTTCTGTGAATATATGAATATCACATTAATTTTAAATGCAATACTGAAGTAACAGTGGGGAGCTCAAATATTTTCCAGTGATAATTATAATATTCGCATGAAATCCATATGGAAAAGAGTCGGTTGGAGTCCCATCTCAAAACATTGTAGTGCATGGTTACACCCAAATAAATATTGAAAGAAATTCATGTCAAGCGTCACAAATGCTCTTGTCGAAGAAAATGATCTTCCTACACGCATTCTGATTGTAGAAGATGATCCTCAAATGGCAAAATTCATCAGTTTCAAATTGGGCTATCTTGGATATGAAGTCGTTGGGCATGCCAGCAATGAATGCGGGGCCATTCGACTGGCCAAGGAACTCCATCCCGATCTCATCCTCATGGATATATTACTGGAAAATGATGATGATGGGATTGAAACTGCTAACAAAATCCTCTCCTTTACAGATACTCCCATTGTCTATTTGACAGCCCAGGAAGATGATGCCATATTTGAGCGGGCCAAAATCACCAAACCCTTCGGTTATCTGTTAAAACCCTTCAATGATCGAGATCTCAATCTGGTCATTGAAACTGCAACGTATCGACAGAGCCAAAAAGCCAAACTTGCCCAAGAACTGGAAGAGGCACGCAGCATCATAAACAGCGCTTTCGTGATGATCATCACCCTGAATAATCAAGATAAAATTCTTGAGTTTAATAGGGCTGCTCAATGGGTGCTGGGATATTCTTATGATGAGGTTCATGGAAAGAGGATTTCAGATTTTTTAGCCAATCAAAATGATCTCGGTCTGATTAAAAGTGAAATTGCCCGAGGGCAACGAAGTCAATTAGAGATTGAATTCATACAAAAGGATGGTCAAAGCATGTCCTGTCTGCTATCCCTGTCTATACTCAGAGATTCCCATGACAACCCTTGCGGCATTTTGTTGATCTCGCATTAAGCACAAATTTTCCTAGATAGACATGGACTGTTTGTTTTGCTGAATATTCGGTGAAGCACTCTTGCAATATGACTAGATATCAACCTTGAATTCTATTCTGTGGCAATGGTAGAATTATCTCAAGGTACGCAGGATTGTTGCCAAGATTCTCAATGCCTGGCTATAAATCTTTATACTTCAATAGGGTAGATTGTAATTGATCAAATGAATAGGGCTTGGGCAGATAGCCTACAAATCCAACTCGATCAAATTCATCCAAATTGTCTTTTGAGAAAGCTGTCACAGCGATTGCAGGTGTATTCGAAAACCGTGCTTCCTGCTTAAGCTGTTCACACAGTTGAATTCCGCTGATTCCTGGCCCCAATGCAATATCCAACAGCATGACATCAACAGATGCATCCTTCATTAATTTAAGCCCATCCTCACCATTCTCTGCAACCAGAGCGTCAATATTCATCCTCTTTAACAGGAATGTCAGATATTGGCGGGAAGCAAAATCATCTTCAACAACAAGGGCTGTACGGGTGGAATTTATGCTCATGATTTGGTAGCCTTCTGAAGGGGAATGCGGACACAGAACGTGTTACCATGAGGGGTATTGGGCTCAACCCAAACTTTGCCGTGATGAGCAAGGGCGATTCTCTTTACTATGGAGAGCCCTCGTCCTCTTCCCTGCTTTACGGAAATATTGTCGCCAATTGGGAATTTATGCATCTTCCTACTCTTTTGTAAATGACTTGATATGGGACTTTAGAGCATCGATCAACACACCACTCATAATTGGTTTCGTGAAAAACGCTGCCGCACCTGACTCCAGAGCTTCAATTCTGGTATGTGGAAAAGCATGTGCGGTTAGGGCAATACACACCGGGCCTTTGGGATATTCCGATTGAATAAATTTGATCAAATCAATACCATTCTCTCCACCTGGAAGAGATATGTCTATGATAGCTGCTTGATATTCAAATTCCAGCAGCATCTCCTTCGCGCTGGCAACGGTTGCAACGATCTTGAGATCAAATAAATCTTCAAGAATAATTGTATAATATTGCTGGGAAGAAATATCATCCTCAACAATTAGAATTTTGTGTCTATCTTTTTTCACTATGCTCCCCTTCAAATTTTGGGAATGTGAGTTTAAATATACTGCCAACATCTTTTTTGCTAACCAGCTTCAACTTCACATCCTGAATTCAACCAGTAAGTGCAATTTCTTGTTTCCCAAAGAATACATCATTAGGTGTTTTAAATCCAAGACGTTTCCTTGGCCTATTATTTAATCTATCCATGACAAAAATTTCATCAGACATGT
>Ga0307991_1000912_pt1 | contig 21417 bp, 20 predicted proteins | sample EllFjometagen131_FD_203146 | JGI IMG/M metagenome (GOLD analysis project Ga0307991, IMG submission 203146) | Marine microbial communities from Ellis Fjord, Antarctic Ocean - #131 | ecosystem: Environmental > Aquatic > Marine > Unclassified | place: Southern Ocean | collected 2014-10-08 | reverse complement strand
TTGATGCTTGGCTCAAGGAAAAGGTCGGTATTGCAGAGCGCCGCTGCGTTGCTGATGATGAAACAACCAGCGATATGTGTACGGCTGCCGCTCGTCAAGCCTTGGAGCGAGCCGACCTCGATCCCGCCGATGTAGACCTTATTATATTGGGCACGGATACGCCGGATTACATCAGTCCTGCCACTGCTCCCATTTTGCAGCATAAAATAGGCGCTCTGAACAGCGGGACTTTTGATATCAACAGTGCCTGTGCATCCTGGATTACCGGTGTGGATGTTTCCGCCAAGCAGATCACCGTCGATACAAACATCAATAATGTTCTGGTCGTTGCCGGCTATGCCATGACCCGCTTTCTCGATTATCATGATAAACGTACCTGCACCCTCTTCGGCGATGGGGCCGGTGCGGTAGTGATGAGTGTCAGCCACGAGCCGGGCTTCCTGGCATCAAAGCTGATCTCTCAGGGTCAGTACTACAAATCATGGGGAATATACACCGGTGGGTCTGCCTCCCCTCTCAACGACAACGCTCTCAATCGTCCTGTTATGCAGTTTTTGGATAAATTTCCGACAACCTTTAACAACGATAACTGGCCTCCGCTCATCCGCCAAACCGTTGCCAAGGCAGGCTTGGCCTCAGTGGACGAGGTTGATTTCTTTCTTTTCACCCAGTTGAACGTCAATACCATCAAAGATGTTATGCAACAGCTCAACCAACCACTGGAAAAAACCCACTGGATAATGGACAAATGGGGCTATACCGGTGCCGCCTGTATTCCTATGGCATTAGACGATGCCATAGTTGAAGGTAAAGGTCCTCGGTCAGGAAATGTGGTTCTGTTCTGCGCGACCGGCGGCGGATTTGCGATCGCCTGTGCTATATTTAAATGGTAAGCTGCCTGAATATTGGTAGGTGATCTCTCAAATTAGACATTTCCGCCATATTTCCCCTATCAAAAACACACTGGGTATTAGAAAACTAGTACCATAAATCATAAAATCTAATACTAAAGTACTAGTTTTTTGCTCAAAAAATACGAAAAGCTTACAATTTCCAAAACAATTTTTTCAGCGGCGTTAATCTTCCGGTCAAGTTCAGCGAATGGTTAGAAACACCTTAGTCAATTTAATAGTGAAATAGAAAAATAGATCATTCCAGCATCATAAATTAACCTATGATTACCTTCTAAACCACGTGATTTCAGTTCTTGATAAAATGGCAAGTCTTTTGCTTTTTTCCCAAATACCTTTTCAACAGAGTTAAGCTCAATCTTTAAACCGAATTCTTTAAATAAACTTACAAGTTCCCTATAAGCATCAACTTGGTTCGCCAACTCAACAAATATTTGATTGGAAGATTTGCCACTAGAATGGTTAGGATAGTTTTTACACCAGTCTACCCAGTCGGATGAATCCGCCGATGCCATGGCAATGCGAATATTCCACGTGTTACCTGGGTCTAACCTATACAAAGGGCCTATAAATAGAGTATGGAACTGTTGCTTTTCCCAATCCTTAAAAATTTCACTAAAGATTTTTCGATGAAGAGGTAGTTGTTTAACGAATGGATATGTACATTTAACACCAATAGGTTGTCTTGTCCTTAACGTTATGTTTTTTTCTTTATTATCTCTATGAACACTTACTTCCCAATAAATTGCACATCCATCTTTCTCTAATGAATATGTTCCAATTTTTTCAATATAAAGATTGTTGCTATTCTTAATATTTTTTATAACATTTCCGGAACTTGACACATTGGAATTGGAAAGATTTTCATTTTCTGCAACAGCTACGTTAAAAGCAACGAAAAACAAAACTATGCAGATCAATAAAAATTTTATTCGCATGAATTGGCACATGTTTTTTTCTTTATACAATTCGAGTATTTCTAACCAACAACGACTGAACTGAGGGACCGCGGGGGACTGCACCGAAACCGATTAAGAGTAACGAATTATGCTTTTAAATGAAACTGTAAAAGCCGCAAGATATAGCCGGTCCCTCTCCAGTGAATTGTTCGATCTTTTCGTAAATAGAAAGTTCTATTTCATCCAATTCTCACATTCTTCAGCTAAAAATCCATTCATATCTTTAATGTCAGATTTCTTTTTGGACCGCTTTTTCCACTCATCGTAAATATAGCTAAAGCATTCACCAGGCATATCAGTAGCCCAATCCTTAAATTCTGATTTGGAATCGTGCTCATACATGTAAAGCCCCTTCAAAACCCCCATACAGTATAATTTTGCCTCTTTATACAGGCCCAATTCAATTAATCGAAATATTTCTTGCTGAAATGGCTTTAATTCTTCTTCAATCATTTCTACTGCCATTTCACCTGGTGAAATATAACCATCGACAGTTGAGCCGGAACGATTCCATAGATCATGCACGTCAATCCCATCTAATGCCCAGAAAACATCATCGCAAATGCCTTCAAAATCTATACCCTTGATCATCTTCTCGGCAATGTCCAAAATTTTCTTTTTGATCTGTTTATCAGTTTTAGCCAATAACCTCAATATTTCTAAAGCTTCATTTGGAGATATTTTGTCGAGTATGTTTTTCATGTTTTAACTTGCTTTGACCGAACGTAAAGTTCACTTGCCGCAAGGAAAAGGAAAGGGTTTGAAAGTATTCCGGAGCATTTTGTCGGAAAAGGCTTTCAAAAGCCCGCAGCCTTGCGGTCAAGTGAAACGATTTGTTCGGTGATACCTTTTTATATTAAGTACATATACGTTATTTCGACGTCATTTTTAATATATTATCAAAAAAGTATTGACCTGATCATGTTGTTTTCTGTATAAGGTTTTTGTATAATGTTGTTTAATGTTTTGCAAACTTTTAAACCTTGGTAACGAGCTATGGAAAATTACCTTACAATCAGCCAGGCCGCCCAAAAAATTGGGGTAAGCTCTGAAACTTTAAGAAGATGGGATAAATCAGGCAAGTTTCCTTCACAGAGACACCCTATTAATAATTATCGTGTTTATAATGACGAACAGATTGAATTTGTAATAAAAGAGTTACAACAATTATATATAACTGATTATGCTAACTCTTTGCAATACCGGATTAAGCCATTTTTCGAGACAAGCCTTGGAAAATTATTCAATGAGGACGTAATAACCTTTTTCAAAACATTAGAAACCTCCTCTGTTCAACTCATTTTTGCTGATCCTCCCTATAACATTAAAAAGGCCGAATGGGATACTTTTGAATCCCAAAAAGAATACGTAGATTGGAGCATTGAATGGATTAAAGAAGCTCATCGAGTACTTGCCCCTAATGGCAGTCTATATATTTGCGGGTTTTCTGAAATATTAGCTGACCTAAAATGGGCCGCAAGTAGTCTTTTCAAAGGATGTAAGTGGCTAGTTTGGTACTACCGTAACAAGGCTAATCTTGCTAATGACTGGGGACGGTCGCATGAAAGCTTATTGCATTTTAGGAAAAGCAATAAAATAATTTTTAATGTTGATGAAGTAAGGGTTCCCTATAATGCCCACACGCTCAGATACCCGAACCACCCACAAGCAAAAAGCTCTCAATATGGTAATGGTAAGGAATATGTGTGGACCCCTCACCCTAAAGGCGCAAAACCAAAAGATGTTTTTGAAATTCCAACTTTAACCAACAACTCATGGGAAAGAGAAAAGCATCCTACTCAAAAACCGATAGAGTTGGTGAGGAAGTGCATACTCGCATCTTCAAACCCTGAGGGCTTGGTGGTTGACCCTTTCGGTGGTTCAGGTACAACTTATGCTGTGGCCGAGGCATATGACCGCAAATGGCTCGGGACGGAAACCAAGTTAGAATACTGCAATACAATCAGAAAGAGACTTCAAGACCGTGACCATATAAAAAGAATTGCCGATAATGGGGAAGAAGCAGAGGTTGTTGAGCGTCGAAGAAAGTTAAGGGGATAATAATTTCCAGATGTCTTCAGTAACAAACTTAGAAAAAGGGGAAATGTGTTGATTGTATGGTGTTTTTTTTGTGATAGGTGGCGGATCAATGAAATAAACGCCTTCGAGTTCAGTAAGGAATTTTGTGTAAACCATGAACAATCCAGATACGAACGTATAGCTTATTTGTTTTGTTTCTTTTCTTTGGACATCATTTAGGAAAATGCCGATGACTTTTACTGAATGCCCTGCAAATTTTTGCATAAGGAGTTTATCGAGAAATATTTTCCCCATCCTGTCTTTAGATGTTGTTTTAAGAGAAACAACAACTTCTTTGTCATCTATCGATTTTGTTTCAGATTTTACAGAATCGTGTGGAGAAAGAATAATATCTGTTTCACATGAATACAGTTTTTCGCCCTGTTCTGATGGATAAGGAATTTTAAAAACGACTTTGTCATTTTTAACGCCTAATTCTGTAACAATGAGGCGAATTAATTCTTCAAACCTGTTGCCAACATGTTTTCTTGAACTGTTTGGGTTGCACAGGAAATCCATCCCGACTCCCATTGCCTGCTGTATGGTATAAGCAACCGAATCAATGGTTTTATATTCTTTTTTTATGATAGCTTTTTTAGCTTTAATTTTTCCGATTACCGAGAGAAATTTTTTGTACTCAGTGTCGAAAGCACTGCTGTCAAAGATGAATAAATTATTGTTGATTGGGCGGGCATACTTTGATGTTCCGGCTACTACAGAAGATAAAATGATATAATCTCTGGCAGTTACTCTTTCAGAGACAATATCAGGCAAGTGCCCCAAAACCCTTTTGGTAACTTCGTAAAAATCATCAAGGCTTTTCTTGGGTGTCTGTAAATCTTTTGGTAATGGTTTCATGGGCTTAATATTTTTTGAAGCAGTAAATCTTGCTCATCATAAACAAAATTTGACGTTATAGCAACACCGATATCTTCGTTGCCAATCTGACACCGAACCGGTTCACCTGCCGCAGGGCTTCCATAAATTTATATTTTCTGAATAGGGGAATGACTTAATTTGATCAGTAATTATAAGGATTTGATGGCATTGTTGTAAAATTTATTCCACATTACTTCCGGTTGACCCAACATTTTTAAAGACAATACCGATCCAAACCGGTTTCTGGAAAGACTCGGTTCTGTTTTGCAAAAGACCTCCACGCCCTGCTACGGATTGGCGCTGATTTTGAATCATTTTCATCTTCTTTTAAAAACCGGCAAAAAGCCGATTGCTCAAATTATGCGACGACTTCTGACCGGTTATACGGTTACTTTTAACCGGCGGCATCGGCGTTAAGTTTTGCAAAGAACCGGTGAAAATCCTTTTTCAGAACCGCCCGGACACCGTTTACATTCCATGAAACCCGTCTGATTGTTTTGAATGCTATTTTTATCTCTTTGCTCGCGTACTATCGTGACGTGGTTACGCCGATCCCGGCGCACATCCGGGTGGCCGGGCACCTGCTGCAAAAGGGCGATATGGGCCGGCAGATGACCTGGCCGAAGGCCACCAGCAGTTCATTGTATTTGATCCAATGCCTGCGGGGCAGCTTTTTGCGCAGGGCAAACTCGGTTTTATCAGGGGTTTTGGTCCGGACATACCCGATACGGTTGCTGATTCTGTGGACATGGGTGTCCACGCAGATGGCGGGCTTCCGGAAACCCTCTACCAGCACCAGGTTGGCGGTTTTGCGGCCTACGCCTGGAAGTTCCAGGAGCGCATCCAGATCGTCGGGGACGTTACCCTTGTACTTTTCAATGATGATCCGGCTGATTTCCACCAGACGGCCCGCTTTGGTGGGATAAAACCCGACCGGGTAAATGAGCTTTTGAATCTCGTTTTCACCCAGCGCCACGATCTGTTCCGGGGTTTGGGCCTGGGCAAAAAGCCTTTGGGCCGCCTTTGCGGTGACCTCGTCCTTAGTTCTCAGCGACAGCAGGGTGGAAATCAAGATCTGGAAAGGGGTTGCGCCCCGTTGGGCGATAAAGGTAATTACCGGTGGATTCCACTGCCGGTAATTGGATTCAATCGCGTGGACAAAACCATCGATGTCAAACTTTTCAGCGGATGTGCTCATATCGTCACCAATGTTCATAAAAATTGATAAAAGAGCTCTAAAAATGACCGTTTTTTGGTCCTAAACATACTATTTGGGGTGCTAAATAACAGACTCATAAATGTGAATCCAGGCTATTCAAAATATTTTCTATTTTTTTATTTACAACCGCAATAAAAAACATATTGTATGATCGCAAATTCTTAGATTCATAACGAAACTTCATGCCTCTTTCTTAGTCTATAAATATTTGAAGGCCCGAACATTTGCAATTTACAAATGAAATCTTAAATGATATTAATGTAATGACGTTTCAATCGTTAGGCACGTTATCTTATAATTTTTCATCACCTGATAATACTTAATTTGTCTATGTGTTTTTGCAACCATACAACATCCTTGCAATTGCTTAAACTTTAATATAACATTTGCCAAAATGGATTTTCTTTTGAAACTGGCATGCTGTCTAAAACCGGCTTTCAATATGAAACACTAATTGCTCCGAAGACTCGACATATGAAGTATGTCCTTAAAACATTTTACGGTATTATTAACACTCGGCAAATTTTTATCGGTATAGCCATTCTGCTTCTGGGATCATTGGTATATCTGGTTGACCGCCCTCCCGACCAAACCTATTTTGTCCACAGCAGTCCTGTTAACATAAGTCTTTATAACGTCATCCCAAATTTATTCGGTCTTATCGGCAACAGTCTCCCGACATTTATTCATATATTTTCATTTATTTTGATAACGGCGGGTCTTATATGTTATCAGAAGAGAGGCTGCCTAATTATTTGTATCAGTTGGTTTCTTGTAGATTGTGCTTTTGAGTTCGGGCAGAAATATAATTCATTGGCTTTAAAAATAATACCTGATTGGTTCGCAGGCATTCCATTTTTAGAGAATACCGAGAACTATTTTCTTTATGGTACCTTTGATATTATTGACTTGGCTGCTATTACCATGGGTACGGTAATAGCCTACTTTGTACTGCTATCTACAAATAAGAGTGAAAGGAAAATAGTGCCATGAAAAAAGTTAAAAATGAGCTTAGTAATAATTTGCGTTACATTTGCCTTATCGTTGTTATTGCTTTTGGATTAATAGGAATTGTTGGCTCCGGAGGCGGCGGCGGTGGACACTCCGAATACTTTACAACGGTATCTCTAACTGCTGAATATGCCGAAGGTCTGTATGATGCAGACGCTACGGTAAAAGTCGATACTAGTGATCCGGCGGATGATAAATGTGATATTTATACTTTTTTTGCTGATGAGGTTCCGGTAACCATAACTTCCACTTCGAAGGAAAATTTACCAGAAGGGACCACACCGAATCCGGTAAAAATAATGTCTTACACCGTTCAATATATTGCTCGTGAAGATTCGCCTGAAGTCCCGACCAAACAGTTTAATCATGAGCTGACAATATCGCCTGACAATAGTGCTGTAATATGGATTCGGGTGATCGACCAGGAGGATAAAATAGACAGATTATCACCCTTATATTATCTAGATTATTTCTATTCAAGCGCAGCTCAATATGAATATACAGTTATAGTAAAACTAAGAGCGGAAGAAGTGTTTTCCGGAGAAGGACAAACCATCGAAGTTCAGTTTTCTTTGTATTATTATGATATAGCTGATGAATGTTATGGAATGCCCTCCTAAAACTGCACAAATCAGAGCCAGCGGATCAGCGTGTCCTGAGAGGGGTTAAAGGTTTATTCCAACATAAATTCATATTCATCATATAATAATAAGGGGAATCGAACCGAAATGGGGAAAGCATGTGTACAGGGTCAAGCTTGTCTAAGCGACCGGACCCGGGACTTTCTGACGTGGACTGAGGATTCTTTATAATCGGCGACAAAATTAATCTGATGCCGGTATGTAATATTTTTAAGTAACCGGATTCTTTAGTTATTAAAAAGGTTTCAATCATCTATTCGGACACTGCAAGTTTACGAACAAGGGTTTAACTGTAGGCAATCAATGAATCATCGCATGTCATTGCTTTTTGAAAATGATATCCCCATAAAACGTTACAGCAAATTCGAGGGTATTATCCGTATCGGTCATGATGGCCACACCGGAGATGGTTGAAGGTTCTGTGCCAAATGCTCTTTTGTAGTCCTCGTACAAATTTCGCTTCTCTCGCACCCAGGTGTTTAACATTTTCTCACCGCTTCTGACCACAATCATCATTGCCCGCTCCGTGTATGGATTCGGAACCACGGTTCCTTGCTTTGCCTTGCTGCCCCATATGTAATTGATTGCACCCTGCGGAGGGTATTCCCCATAAAAAAGGCGTGCGGCTTTGTATCTGGTTTTCTCCATGAAACTCAGTTTTGCCGGATCATAGGTAAAGGTAACATAAATCCGGGCAGGATAATCATCTCCCTGTTTTTTCGTGACATCCCCTTTTTCAAATATCTTCGTAATTTTCCATTGCCATGTGATGATCGGATATTCTGTGGGATCGATGCTGATTTTTCGAATTAAGCCCGAGGATGAACTGTTGCTGACAGCCTTTACAACTCGTATCCCCTCGTCAACCACCAGTGTGTATCGGGTATGGTTTTTGATCTTTCTAAACGTCAGGGGCTCCCAGCCTTGGGGAATACCGTCCAATTCCCTTACCCCCGAAAATTTTCCGACTTCAATAACAGATCCGGTGCGGGCATTTGAAGGAAAAACAATTAGAAAAAACAATACCTGAATCACGATGATCCAGTTACGGCCTCTGTGAGGATGTTTGATGAGTTTTGGTTTTTCCATCCAGATATTTTTCAAAAAAGTATCTTTATTTCTGTTTTATTTTCCTAAAAAAATTTATATAACATACATCGAGGGTGTCGAAAAGGTCTTTAACCTGTGATAATTCTGTGTTAATAAGACTCATGTTTACATTGCCTTTTTCAGCTTGAGCAGCGGAAAAAATTAGCCTCTCGGGGAACCGCTCAACTTAGTTCTATCTTCCAAATATCGGATTTTCGTTTTGAGACATTGCATCCATTTGAACCAAAAAAGCCGAGGCTATGGTACCTTGTTGTTTAGGTAACAACTTATTAAACACACTTAAATTTTATTCATAGCTTATCAAGAGGAGCGTTTAAAATGGAAATTAAAACAATATTATGCCCCGTAGATTTCTCGGAAATTTCCGCTAACGCTTTGGAATACGCGGTCTTTTTAGCGTCTCATCATCATGCTGAGCTTCTGCTGCTGCACGTAGTGGAGCATCTTCATGAATTTGAGCATTACCAGATCCTTGTTTTCACGCCGCAGGAACTTTCGGAAAAAATGGAGAAGTACGCATATGAAGAGCTAAACAAGTTAACCGAACCAATCAAAAAAACCATTAAAGTGGAAACCGTCATACGGCAGGGCAAAGCCTTTGTTGAAATCATCAAAGAGGCCAAGGAAAAAGATATGGACTTGATTGTGATGGGCAGCCACGGCAGAACAGGCATTTCGCACATGCTCATGGGCAGCGTTGCCGAAAAAGTAGTTCGCAAAGCCAACTGTCCGGTCCTGATTGTCAGAGACAAAAACACTCAATTTGATATCCCATGACAGCAAGCCTTTTTATGGGAATAACCGATCCCGTCAAAAAAATAAGCGGCTGACTTCATGCCTGTCCCCATGACCGAAGATAAGCAACGGCAAAAGAATTGGATAAAAAAGTAGTTCGCCTCGCAGTCGCTGCCCATATTCGCCATCAGGAAACAAACTACGACGACCTGATCCTGACGGGTTTCGAGAGATGGTAAGCCCGTGAACAAGTGCATGCTCAAGTCTCCCATGTGTTGGATGAATGGCAGTCAGCCGATTTATAACCTATAGGGGCTATTAGGGTTTGACCACAGCAAGTCGTTAAAGACATATCACCCGAATCGATGGTAAACAAAATGAGAAAAATGTTTTATGAATACCATTAAAGGAAAATGTTTTTTCTGTTCATGGAGTGGCGGGAAGGACTCTTGTCTGGCTCTCTATCATGCACTTCAAAATGGTGGTATCCCAAAGCACCTTCTTACAATGTTCACAAAGCAAGGAAAGAGAAGCCGGGCTCATGGGCTACCTTTGAGCGTTCTTGAAACCCAAGCTCGATCATTGTCTATTCCCCTCGTTATACGAAAAACATCCTGGGACGATTATGAATCGACTTTTCTCTCTGTCATTCGAAAATTCAGGAAAGATGGGGTTGATTATGGCGTTTTTGGCGATATCGATTTAGAAGCTCATCTTGAATGGGTCGAGCGAGTCTGTTCATGGGTGAAGATACGGCCATACGAACCTCTTTGGAAAAGGGAACGGCACGATCTTTTGAATGAATTTTTACAACTTGGTTTCAAGGCTACAATAATCGTCATCAAACAAGGTGCTTTGAGCAGCAGCTTTTTAGGAAAGACACTTGACCAACAGGTGATTAAAGATATGGAGAAGACCGGGATTGATGCTTCAGGAGAAGAAGGAGAATACCACACGGTAGTTACCGATGGTCCAATTTTTTCTTCTGCAATTCATCTCCAACTAAAAGATCAGGTTGTTCGAGACGGTTACTGTTTTTTGGATGTTTCCTTAGGAGCAGAGATATAATCAGCCGGGAGATACAACGGATCGGAACTATGCCATTGCCGTGGATATCGGTACAACAACCGTCTACAGCCAGTTAATCGATATTATAACCGGCGATTTCAAGTTATGTGGATTTGGAATCTGTATCAACATCTTCTCCGGTATGGCACAAGGCGTTCTTACTTTCGAGTATGAAACTAAAAAAACACCACAGGGTGTGTAATTCACTGATGTTGGTTAACAGCGGTCATTTATTACTTTCCATCGAAATTCGAAGGTCTGGTGTCGGGTGTCAGGTGTCAGGTGTCAGGAGGACGAACGTAAGAGCTGACACCTGAACACTGACACCTGAAACCTGGATTGCTTGAGCTAAATCACCAACAATCTTGATTTACACCCCACCACAGGGATTATGGATCTTAATTTTTGTTCTGAAAAACTCTGTGGGCGAAAAATAGCCTGATTAAAAAATTAGGTGGTGGATTTTGGATAAAAATGCGGGTTGACAATAAAGTCGACATTTGGTATTCAACATGGTCGCAAAATTTGAATACCAGAAACAAAGATGGGCAACCGATCCGGTCTGAAAGGTCTGGTGAAGGGATATGGAAGACCTTTAAACAAAAATTTTTATCCTGCAAATAAAGGAGAATCCCATGCAACAAGTTGCCGCCCCACCGGAAGATGAGAGGGCAAAAACGCTTGAAATTATTGAAAACAACAACCATGACCCCAAGCGGTTGGTAAAAATTCTTCAGGAAATACAAGCGAAACTTGGCTATGTACCTGAAATCGCTCAAAGACTCACGGCAAAAAGAACAAATACACCGGCGAGTCAAATCTATGGCATACTGAGTTTCTACAATTTTTTCCGATTGTTTCCACCGGGCAGACACAGTGTGAATGTATGCCTCGGAACGGCCTGTTATGTAAAAGGCGCTGAAAACATTTTGAAAGAAATTAGTTCCCGGTATGAACTTGAACCCGGTCAGACCACAAACAACAGAAGATTTTCACTCGATTTCGTACGATGTGTGGGATGTTGCGCCATTGGACCGGTCATGACGGTCAACGGTAAAGTCTATGGAAAGATGAAACCCGAAGAAGTAAAAGATGTCCTCGGGGAATATAAATAGAGGTGCTATCATGACAATAAAATCCACCAATGATCTTTTTGCCCTTAAGGGAAAAATTGAAAAAGAGAAATTTGAACTTTCCCAAAAAACACAGGTAATCGTCTACCAAGGGACCTGTGGCTATGCCTCCGGAGCAAAGGGGGTTCTGGATACGCTCAACACAGAATTACATAAAAGAAATCTCAAAGATATTGCCGTTCTGGAACATTCTTGTATGGGGTGCTGCTATATTGAACCTTATATCAGCGTAACAGAGCCGGAAGGCATCTCCACCCTTTATGGATATCTCACCGCTGAAAAGGTGACGCAAATTGTGGAAACGCACCTCATGGGAGGAGAAATAGTTCAGGAATACACGGTGGATATAAATATTCCGTTTTTCAGCCGCCAGGAAAAAAGGATTACGGAATTACTCGGAAAAATCGACCCCTTCAAGATTGAAGACTATATTTTTTACGATGGATATCAGGGACTTTCCAAGGCTCTGGGAATGAAACAGGTAGACGTGATAGAAAAAATCAAACGGTCGGGGTTGAGAGGAAGAGGGGGCGCCGGTTTTCCCACCGGCGTGAAATGGAATTTTGCATACAACACCGAGTCGAATCAAAAATATATGGTTTGTAATGCTGATGAAGGTGACCCCGGCGCCTACATGAACAGGGCCGAGCTGGAGGGAAACCCCCATGCGGTCCTGGAAGGGATGGCAATCGGGGGATACGCCATCGGCGCGAACAAAGGCTATATTTATGTAAGAGCGGAATATCCCCTGGCCATAGATATACTTAATGAAGCCATTTCCCAGGCCAGAGAGTATGGCCTCCTGGGAAATGGAATTCTGGGAACATCTTTCGATTTTGACATAGAGATCTTTCTTGGGTCCGGGGCTTTTGTCTGCGGTGAGGAGACAGCCCTTCTAGCATCCCTGGAGCAAAAACGGGGCAATCCCAGGCCACGGCCCCCATTTCCTGCAGTCGAGGGACTTTTTGGCAAGCCCACAGTGATAAACAACGTGGGAACACTGGCTAACCTGCCACTTATTATGTGTAAGGGCGCCGAATGGTGGAGTTCCATAGGGTCTGAAACCACAAAAGGGACCAAGGTTTTCTCCCTGACCGGCCAAATTGCCCGAACCGGTCTGATTGAAGTCCCCATGGGAATATCATTAAATGAAGTTGTATTCGACCTGGGAGGAGGGATAGCCGGGGGCAAAAAATTCAAGGCGGTTCAGCTCGGCGGCCCTTCCGGAGGATGCGTCCCCGCCGAACACCTAAACATTCCCATTGATTACGAATCCCTCCAGGACATCGGCTGCATCATGGGATCCGGCGCCATGGTGGTTCTGAATCAAGATGCCTGTATGGTGGATACGGCAAGATTCTTTCTGGAATTTGATGCAGACGAATCTTGCGGGCAGTGTCTTCCTTGCCGGAGGGGTTTGCCTTTGATGATTGAGATTCTAAAGCGCATATCAGAAGGAAACGGCGAAATTAAAGATATAGAGACACTGGAAGACATTGCAACATTCATGCAAAAAACATCCCTTTGCGCTCTGGGTCAGACTGCCGCCAGCCCTACCCTCAGCACAATACGCCATTTTAGAAAAGAATATGAAGCCCACATTATCGAAAAGAAATGCCCGGCGGGTGTGTGTAAGGACCTTTTCCACTACGAAGTTGATGAAGAACTCTGTAACGGCTGCCATCTGTGCGCACTAAAATGCCCTGAAGAAGCCATCACCGGCGGAAAAAAGGAACCACATCACATCGACCAGGATAAGTGCATCAAGTGTGGCAACTGCTACCATGCCTGTAAGTTTGATGCCGTTCTCATCAAATAATTAAAGAACAAGGTACACACCCACAATAACCTTCATAAAGAAAGATATAGAAACAAACGATGGAAGCGGCGGGACGATGTCTTCGCTATAACGCAGGGAGGTAAATGAGATGGTTTATGTCAATATCAACGGCAAGGATTTTAAAGCGGCGGAAGGTTCCAATTTGCTGGATGTCTGTGAAAATAACGGAATCCATATACCGCATTTGTGTCACAAAAAGGGTCTGAGCCCTGTCGGGGTTTGCCGTCTTTGTCTCGTGAAAATATCAGGAATGCGAGGTCTGGTTCCGGCCTGCAGTACAAAGGTCACGAAAGGAATGCAAGTGATTACGGACGATGAAGAGATCAACGCACTTCGTCGTGTGAACCTGGAAATGCTGTTATCCGAACATGAACACAACTGCCTTACCTGTGAAAGCAATGGTAGATGCGAACTTCAGAATTTGGTCTACGAGTTCGGGATTGATGCGGTACGCTTCTCCATCAATAAAGAAATAAAGCCTGTGGACGACTCCAGCGAGGTTATTGTCAGGGATCCAAACAAATGCATCCTCTGTGGCAGATGCGTTCGTGCCTGTAGGGAAATTGCCGGCAAAAATATTTTGGGGTTCACCGATCGCGGTCCGGCCGTGGCCATCGGCGCCGGGTTTAACGAACCTCTGGGCTTTACGGAATGCGCTTCCTGCGGGGCTTGTTTGCAGGCCTGTCCCACAGGAGCACTGACTGAAAAGCATGCTCGCTTTGAGGGGAGAAACTGGGAGTTTAATAAGGTCAGAACAACCTGCCCCCACTGCGGCGGAGGGTGTCAGATGGAGCTTTGGACCAAAGACAAAAAGGTTGTCAAGGTCTACGGAGTGGAAGAGGAAAACACCGAAAACAAAGGAAACCTTTGCGTCAAGGGAAGATTTGGTCTGGATTTCGTTCAAAGTCCGGAGCGTTTGAAAAAACCGCTGATCAAAAAAAACGGAAAATTTGAAGAAGCGGAATGGGACGAGGCGCTGAATCTTGTGGCAAGTAAATTTCAGGAAATAAAAAATACCCACGGCCCCGATGCCCTGGCAGGAATCGCTTCTTCAAAATCGACAAACGAAGAATGTTACCTTTTCCAGAAATTCATACGCACCTGTTTTGGCACCAACAATATCGATTTCTGTACCCGGCTTTGCCATACGCCCAGTGCGGTGGCTCTCACCCGGGCTTTCGGAGGCGGTGCCATGACAAATTCTATGAGCCTGGTCGAGCACGCCGACGTTCTATTGGTTGCCGGTTTGAACCTCACGGAAATGTATCCCGTTTTCGCTAGCGCCATGAAACAACGGGTCATGTCCGGCAATCTCAAGCTAATCATCATTGATCCGCGAAGAACGGAAACCGCGGAATACGCAGACGTCTGGCTGCGCCCCCGCATTGGCACGGATATTGTCTGGATAAACGGTATGCTCCATGTGATACTCAATGAAGATCTCTACGACGGTGAATTCATAGAGAACAGAACCCAAGGATTCGAGGACTTCAAAAACATAATCTCTAAATATACCCCGGACAGGGTGGAGGAAATTTCAGGAATCCCCAAGGCCAAAATCATAGAAGCGGCACGGCTCTATGGAAAAGCCCGCAGGGGGTCTATCCTCTATGGAATGGGGATAACCCAGCACATACACGGGACGGACAACGTGGGGGGGCTCTGCAACCTGGCGCTTTCCACCGGTAACATCGGAAAACCGGGAACCGGCCTTAACACCATTGCAAAACAAAACAACGGCCAGGGCGCCGGAGATATGGGGTGTTTGCCCCCTATCTATCCCGGCGGTCAACCGGTCTCCAATCCGGCGGTTCAGGAAAAATTTGAGAAGGCGTGGGGGGTAAATCTCTCCCCAAAACCGGGAATTACCGAGGCAAGCATGATCCTCGACAAAAATGCAATCAAAGGGCTTTACGTGATAGGCGGGAACCCTATGCGGAGCGGTCCCAATATTTCCCGTATTCAAAATGTTTTGGAAAATCTGGATTTTATGGTGGTTCAGGATATGTTTTTGACGGAGACCGCCAAGATCGCCTATGTGGTTCTCCCTGCCTGTTCTTTTGCCGAAAAAGATGGAACATTTACCAATACGGCCCGTTTCATACAGAGAGTGCGTAAGGCCTTTGACCCGATAGGAGAAAGCAAACCCGATTGGAAAATTATCTGTGATCTGAGCCAAAAAATGGGCTACACCATGTCCTACGGGCATCCCAAAGATATTATGGATGAAATCGCTTCACTGACGCCGCCTTACGCAGGAATTTCGTACCGGCGGTTAGGAAAAGGAGGCCTTCGCTGGCCCTGTCCTCAAAAAGGCCATCCCGGAACCCGTTATCTTTGGGCCGAAACCTTTACCACCCCAAGCGGTAAAGGCATGTTTTCTCCGGCAGATTACCAGCCCCCCGCCGAATCGCCGGACAAAGAGTATCCTTTTATCTTAACAACGGGAAAAGATCTTTACCATCTCCAGACGGGCTCCTATACGCGTAACTCTGTAGCACTTTTTAATCTGTCCCCTGAAGACGTGCTGGAAATCCACCCATCAGACGCAGACCGAGTCCAAGTCAAAGACGGAGAAGAAATTAACGTGCGTTCTCGAAGGGGTTCAATGAAGATTCATACCAAGGTGACCGATCGGGTCCCGGAGGGAACGGTTTTCACCACCCTCCATTCCGACAAGGTAGCGGTCAATGCGTTGACCATCGATGCTCTCGACCCCATGGCCAAAACCCCTGAACTCAAACTTTGTGCGGTGAAATTAGAGAAGCCAGCCTAAATTTAAAAAAATGTTCATCTTTTTCAAAGGAGATCTTTTAATATTTGGTTTACAATTTTCGGATTGGCTTTGCCTTTTGTCTCTTTCATAACCTGGCCCACAAAAAAGCCGAAAAGCTTGGTTTTACCGTTTTTGTAGTCTTCCACTTCCTTTGAACACGCTCCAAGGACCTTTACTACAACCGCTTTGATGGCGGACTCGTCCGTAACCTGTACCAGTCCTTTTTCTTTTACGATTTCTTTGGGCGCTCTGCCGGTTTGAGCCATTTCATCAAATACGCCCTTTGCAATTTTGCCGCTTATAATATTATCGTCAATCAGTTTAAGAAGTTGGGCAAGATTGCCGGGGGAAATCGGCGACTCGGCAATTTGCTTCCCACGGGCGTTTAAAAGGCATAGCAATGATCCCATGATCCAGTTGCTGACCGGCTTGGGATTGGGAAATTGTGTAACGCATTCCTCAAAATAGTCTGCAAGCTCGTGGCTCGATGTCAGAAAACCGGAATCGTATAAAGGAAGGCCGTATTCATCCATAAAGCGCTTCTTTTTTTCATCCGGAAGTTCGGGAAGTTTTTTTCTGACCGAATCGATCCAATCATCGTCTATAACCAGCGGCAAAAGGTCGGGGTCCGGAAAGTAGCGGTAGTCGTGGGCCTCTTCCTTACCCCGCATGGATATGGATTTGTTTTTAACAGGGTCCCACAACCGGGTTTCCTGAATGACCTGGCCTTGGTCTTCTAAAATTTCTTTTTGCCGGTTGATTTCAAAATAAAGCGCACTTTCAACATGCTTGAAAGAGTTTAAGTTTTTTATTTCCGCTCGGGTCCCAAAGGTCTCAGATCCTTTTGGCCGTATGGATATATTGGCGTCACAGCGGAAGCTTCCTTCTTCCATGTTGCCGTCACTGATTCCGAGATAACGAACAATGGATCTGAGATGTCGAAGATAAGCCCCGGCTTCTTCAGGCGTCCGTATATCCGGCTCACTCACGATTTCGATCAGAGGTACACCGGTACGGTTGAAATCGACCTTGCTCAACGGGCGGTCAGGATCATGGGACAACTTGCCCGCGTCTTCTTCCATGTGTATCCGTGTAATACCGATCCTTTTTGGGTGGCCGTTTATTTCTATCTCAATAAATCCGTTTTCGGCAATGGGCAGTTCATACTGGGAAATCTGGTATCCCTTGGGAAGGTCGGGATAGAAATAGTTTTTCCGGGCAAATCTACTCTCCCGGTTGATTATACAGTTTGTTGCCACAGCCATTCTCAGGGCATATTCAACCACCTTTTTATTAAGCACCGGAAGCACACCGGGCATACCCAGGCAAACCGGACAGGTATGGGTATTGGGCGGCGCCCCGAATGATGTTGAACAGTTGCAGAAAATCTTTGTTTTCGTCTTGAGCTGAGCGTGAACTTCAAGCCCGATTACAGGTTCATATGTCATTTTAAATCCTTGCATTTTGACGATTTCTTTGATGTTTTGTGGCAACACATTTGATAGACACGAAATTTTGAACCAAAGCAAAAAATTAGTCAAGCCATATTTAAAACCTGACCGTAAACCTTTCTCTGTTAAAAATGTGTTGACAATAAAAAGAATTGGCATTACAGTTATACCATAAAAAACATAAGTATTATATGTATAATATGGGAGATAGCCATGGCACTTGTAAAAAAAACCATTGAGCTTGATCAGGCACAAATCAATCGCATTAAAATCGCATTAAAGGCCAAATCAGAAAAAGAAGCCATCAATACCGTTCTTAAACAATTTGATACGGATATTCAGTTGGCTGAAGTAACTCTGGCAGATGCCGGAAGTTTTGATTTTGAGGAGGTCTAAGACGTGCAAGAAAAAGTTGTTTTCGACACCAATATCTATATCGGCATATTCAATCATGGTCTTTATCAGCATGAAATCAGCGGGTTAAATAAGGTGATGTATATGGTTCATCCCGTTCTTCATGAATTATGGATGGGCGCAAAGGGGAATGCCGAAATAAAGCATCTGATTCGCTTTGGCAATGTATTTGTTAAATTAGGTCGACTGGTACAACCTGAGCCGTCTACTCAAATTTTAATCGGCCGTGTATGCCGTAAACTTCGTTTTTCCGGAAAACTGGATCCGAAAAATCCGAGTGATTACAACGACGTTTGCATTGCGCTATTGGCCCGTCAAATCGGAGCCACGGTAATCACCCGAAATGTTGACGATTTCAAAAGAATCAATGAGACGATTAATTTTAATTTTAGAGATGTAAACTGAAACGACGATGTTATCTGTGTATATCTGCGAAAATCTGCTTGCCCCGTAGCCCTGGCAGATGGTACTGGGGCGTCCTATTTAATGATAAAGGAATAAAATGAACTTTTTCCTGTGTGTGCTCGGAATGGTGATGGTCGTGGAAGGTCTTCCATATTTTGCATTTCCGGCAAAGATGAAGCTGGTTTTAGAAAAAGTCCTGGAACTGCCGGATAAGTCTTTGCAAAAATTCGGTCTTGCACTTATGCTCGCGGGAATTTTGCTCGTATATTTGGGAAAAAGATAGCACCCATGTTTTTATTGAGCGATTACAACTACGATCTGCCCGACGACCTCATTGCTCAAAAACCGGCAGATCAACGGGACCGCTCAAAACTTCTGTTCCTGCACAAGGAAACCGGCAGACTGTCCCATCATAAGTTTTATGAAATTTATGATCTCCTTTTGCCAACGGATTTACTGGTTTTAAACAACACCCAAGTGATTCCGGCACGACTTTTCGGGAAAAAGGATACCGGGGGCAAGGCGGAAGTTTTTATCCTTGATTACCCCGGCGGGCGTGAAAACCCTGGGCATAACGAACTTGTTTTAAGATGCCTGATTAAAACCTCAAAATCACCGAAAAACGGTACGCCATTATTTTTTGGCCAAGGATTGCAAGCCAGGGTTATGGACTGTCAAGAAGGAATTTACACGGTAAAATTTTCATCTAAAGATAATTTTGAAAGTCTCCTTGACAGGATAGGACACGTTCCTTTGCCCCCATATATTAAACGGAACGATTGTAAGGATGACAGGACATCTTACCAGACCGTTTATGCTTCTCAAAAAGGCGCCGTTGCCGCACCCACGGCAGGACTCCATTTTTCCAAAAGACTTCTTAAAAAAATAGAAGAAAAAGGGGTTAGGATCGTTACAGTTACCCTGCATGTGGGTTACGGTACGTTTTTACCGGTAAGGGTGTCGGATATAAGAAACCACAAAATCCATTCTGAGTGGTATTCTATTTCCAAAGAGACTGCCGATGTTATAAACCGTACCAAAACAAAAAGCAGACGCATCATTGCCGTGGGTACTACGTGCGTACGGGCTCTGGAGTATGCTTCAGACCACAGAGGGAAGGTTGCTCACGGTAGCGGAAGCTGCGATCTTTTCATTTATCCCGGGTACAGATTTAACGTTGTAGATGCAATGATTACGAATTTCCATCTTCCAAAATCGACTCTTTTAATGCTTGTATCCGCTTTTGCGGGTCGGGAGAAAATATTGAATGCATACCGGGCGGCCATAGATAAAAAATACAGGCTGTTCAGTTACGGGGATGCGATGTTGATTGCATGATTCATGCTCTAATTAAATATCTCGGAAATTCTACAATCTGTTGACATTAAAGGTGGTTTATAGACTTATATTTTTAACTCGGACATGGAATATTGGAATTATGAGTTAAAAAAGATGACATTTCTTTATTTAACTCCCGTCAAGAGAAATTTTTCAATAACCCAACGTTCCATTTTCCCAAAACCCAATATTCCAGTATTCCAATATTCCATCATTCCAATTATGAGCGAAGCGAACGAATTTATATGTCCAATTTCAAAATAGTTGCAACATCTGACACAACACGGGCAAGGGCCGGCGTCTTACAGACCGCTCACGGTGAGGTAGAGACCCCCGTTTTTATGCCGGTTGGAACGCTTGGCACCGTAAAATCCCTGTCACCCGAAGAGCTTATTGGGTGCGGAACTCAGATCGTTCTGGGAAACACCTATCATCTGTACCTCAGACCCGGATGCGATGTTATCCGCCGTTTTGCAGGCCTCCACAATTTTATGCACTGGGATCGGCCTATTTTAACGGATAGCGGCGGCTTTCAGATCTTTTCCCTTGCCAAACTGGGTAAGATTACCGATCAAGGCGCTTTTTTCCAGTCCCATATCGATGGATCAAGTCATTTGCTGACCCCTGAAAAGTCGGTTGAAATACAACTTTGTATCGGTTCGGACATCATCATGTGCCTTGACGACTGCATCAAATACCCTGCAAGCCGTGAACATACCCAAGTGGCACTTGAGCTTACCACCCGATGGGCAAAAAGATGTAAAAATGCTTTGAAAGAAGGCATCGGGTCTTTAGATCTAACCGTCTCAAAGCCCCCTTCCCTTTTCGGTATCGTTCAGGGGGGCATGTTTAAGGACCTTAGAAAACGTTCAGCGGAAAATCTATCTGAAATGGCTTTCAACGGTTATGCCATTGGAGGACTCAGCGTGGGTGAACCCAAGGAGATCATGTTTGAAATTGCTGATTTTACACTGCCCATACTTCCGGATAATAAGCCTAAATATATCATGGGTACGGGAACTCCTGAAGATCTTGTAGAGCTTGTGGCCCTTGGGGCGGATATGTTCGATTGCGTCATCCCCACAAGGAACGCTCGAAACGGCCAGATGTTTACAAAAAAAGGCACCATAAATATTTGCAATGCTCGCTTCAAGTATGATACCCAACCTATTGAACCCGGATGTACTTGTTACACCTGCCAAAATTATTCCAGGGCCTACCTTCGACACCTTTACATGTCAAAAGAATTACTTGCGTATCGTTTAAATACGATTCATAATATTTATTTTTATATGAAACTGATGGAGCATATGCGAACAGCCATATGCCGGAACAAATTTGATGAATTTAGAAAAGCTTTTTATGAAGGCAGGTAAAAAAGCCTGGGCCAAAGGAACAGGCTTTAGTTTGGCCCTAAAAGGGCTTGTTATCCTACAAGCCGGACAAGT
>Ga0307991_1000904_pt1 | contig 21558 bp, 10 predicted proteins | sample EllFjometagen131_FD_203146 | JGI IMG/M metagenome (GOLD analysis project Ga0307991, IMG submission 203146) | Marine microbial communities from Ellis Fjord, Antarctic Ocean - #131 | ecosystem: Environmental > Aquatic > Marine > Unclassified | place: Southern Ocean | collected 2014-10-08 | reverse complement strand
GACTTACCTGCACGATCCTGATCGCACTGTTCATCAGAAATGAACTTTCCTATGATAAGCACCATGAAAACTATAAAAGGATCTATCGGCTGGAATCGCATTTTAACATCCAGGAATCGGAGGATCTCTTTGCTGTAACAGCATTTCCTTTGGGACCTGCCTTAAAGTTGGAATACCCACAGGATGTAGCTGAATTTTGCCGCATTATGGATATGGATAATAATCTATTCCAATATGAGGGAAAACAAATCTTCGAGGAGAATGTATACTTTGCCGATTCAACTCTAACTGAGATATTTACCCATAAATTCATTTCCGGATCAGCCCAGGATGCGTTGAATGATCCAAACGAAATGATCTTAACTGAAAGTTTTGCCAAAAGGATTTTTGGAGATGAGGATCCTATTGGAAAGACACTGGAAGCCGGGAATGGTATGATTTTCACTGTAACCGGAATTATCGAAGATGTGAAACATAATTCTCATTTGAAGTTTGAAGCTATTTGCTCAATGTTAACGTTGAAGCCCATTTTCGGAGCTGATCGTTACGACAGTCTGGAAAGTGGATCTTTTTGGAATATAGGATTTCACTCTTATATTATGCTAACAGAGAATGGAAATATCCAAAATGTTTTGAATGCCTATCCTGAGTTTAACGAAAAATACATCAAGCCTGTTGGAGAGCAGATAAATGCTACATTCCAATTGATGGTTCAACCATTGGCTGATGTGCATTTATTTTCCAGGGTTGGTGGTGATCTGCCTACTGGTAATATTGCTTACGTTTATATATTCAGCATCGTTGCTTTCTTCCTGCTTTTAATTGGATGTATAAACTATATGAATCTGGCAACTTCCCAATCATCTGGCAGAGCTGTTGAAGTTGGAATTCGCAAAGTTGTCGGAGCTCAAAAACAATATCTGCGTTGGCAATTCATATTTGAATCAATTCTTACCGCAGCTATGGCGATGGTGTTGGCATTTGTGGCAATTGAATTGATCTTACCAACCTTCAATGAATTAGCAGATCGAGAACTAACCTTTGGATTTATCACCAATTTTGATCTGGTTATCGGTGTTTTAGCAACAACTTTTGTTGTAGGATTATTGTCAGGAAGTTATCCAGCTTTTTACCTCTCTTCATTTATTCCTGTAGATGTCCTTAAAGGCAAATTCGGCAAGAAGAAGGGAACCTTGAGAAAAGTTCTTGTTCTGATCCAATTCTCAATTTCCATCATTATGATCATAGGTACTTTCACGGTAATGCAGCAATTGAATTTCTTAAAAGATAAAGATCTAGGATTTGATGATGAGAATTTGATAGTATTAACTATTCGTGATACTTCTGGAGTAAAAAATCTACAGGCATTCAAAGATGAACTGAAGAAATATCCTCAGATCATCAGTGCTGGTACTACTTCCAGTATTCCTGGAGGAGGATTAAACATAATTGTACAACTCTTTGAGACAAATGACGGCAGTATGAAAGAAAAGGGAATAAACTTTATCTTTGTAGACCATGATTATCTGGAAACCATGGATATGAAAATCATTAAAGGACGCAACTATGATAGAGACCTGCAAACAGATGCTGAAGAATCATGTTTGATAAATGAAGCAACAGCCAGAGTGTTGGGCTGGGGTGACGATCCAATAGGAAAGAAACTTGGTTTCGGTGCAGGTCTAGATGGAACAGCAAACCTGAATACTAAGGTCATTGGCGTTGTAAAAGATTTCCACTACGCTTCATTGCATAACAAGATAGATCCCATTTTAATTATGTTGTCTAATGATCCACTAAGAAATATATGCTTACGGATCAGACAGGAGAACATTAAAAGTTCCCTGGAATACATAGAAGATAAATGGAATGAGTTCTGTCCTACTTTTCCGTTTGAATATACTTTTCTTAATGAAAGTATGAATGACCAGTATATGGCTGAACAAAAGATCGGACGTGTTTTTACCTACTTCTCAATACTTTGTATTTTTATCGCCTGTCTTGGTTTGTTCGGCCTGGCTTCTTACACTGCGGAACAACGAACCAAAGAGATCAGCGTGCGAAAAGTAATGGGAGCATCCGTTTCCAATATCGTTTTCATTCTTTCCAAAGAATTTTCAATCTGGGTTATATTGGCAAATATAATAGCCTGGCCAATAGCTTTTTATGCTTTAAGTAAATGGCTGCAGAATTTTGCTTTTGCCATAGACCAGTCAATTTTAACCTACATTTTAGCCGGTATAACTGCTTTATTAATTGCACTTGTCACTGTGAGCTTTAGAGCTATTAAAGCAGCGCAAACCAATCCTGCGGATGCGCTTAAATATGAGTAATTTTGTATTCTCAGGTGGGCAATAGCCCACCTATTTTTGGAGTCTAAATGTTTAAAAATTATTTGAAAATAGCTTTCAGGAATTTAATAAGAAAAAAATTCTATTCTGCAATTAATATTTTTGGACTAGCAATTGGAATTGCTTGTAGTTTTCTTATATTTCTTTTCATTCAATCAGAGCTTTCCTACGACAAACATTATAAAAATGCAGACAATATCTACAGATTAGGAGTAGAATATAATATGGGTGGGAAGATAGATCGTTATTGTAATATTCCCAGACCTATCGGTCCGAATTTGAAAGCAATGTATCCGGAAATCCTTGAATATACACGTCTTTGTGGTGTAAATGGTTTAACTACTCATAAAGCTATAATTGAATTCGAAGGGAATAAATTTAGTTGTGATAAAATTTTTGCAGCAGACTCCACATTCTTCCAAGTATTCAGTAATGAATTTATTGCAGGTAATCCTAAAGATGCCCTGGTTCAACCGAATTCTATAGTATTAGCAGAGAGTTATGCAAAAAGTATTTTTGGTAATCAGGAACCTTTGGGAAAAACTATTCTTATTGATAATGAATATGAAATGAATGTTGTTGCTATTATTAAGGATATTCCTGGAAAAACTCACATGGAATATGAAGCAATCGTTCCCTGGAATGTAGTTTATAGAGAGGGAGAAGAAAATGTCTGGTATGGTTGGCATGTTTATACTTATGTAAAGTTTCCCGACAATTATGATATAGCAGAATTTGAAGCTAAATTTCCGGAATTTTATGAAAAATATATGCTTGAAACATTTGAGAGATCAGATGGCACATGCAAAATTATCCTTCAACCACTCAAGTCTATCCACCTTACTTCTAATCTAACCTGGGAAGCATATCCAAACGGCAACATTATGAATATTTACATCTTTTCAATCATTGCTGTATTCTTATTGATTATTGCTTGTATTAATTACATGAATTTAGCCACAGCAAGATCAGCATATAGAGGTCGAGAAGTAGGCTTGAGAAAAGTTTTCGGCTCCTATAGATCATCCCTGATCTGGCAGTTCATCACAGAATCAATAATAATTTCAATATTAGCCACTATCGTAGCTATTAGTTTAGCAGAGTTAATATTACCCTTATTTAATAATCTACTTATTAATCCTGTGGACATAAATTTCATAAAAAATCCTATGCATATTTTTGGTTTACTCGGATTGGCCATATTCATTGGCTTCTTTTCCGGAACATATCCGGCCTTTTACTTATCTGCTTTTGTGCCCATAAGAGTAATAAAAGGAAACTTAAATAAAAGCAATAAAGGTACTTCTCTCAGGAAAATATTAATAGTTATTCAGTTCAGTATTTCTATAGCATTAATAATTGGAACCTTAATAGTACTACAACAAATTGATTTTGTAAAAAATAAAGACTTGGGTTTCAATAAAGAGAACATTATGGTTATATCCATCCAGGATACTTTAGTTGAAAAGCAAATTCCCATCATAAAAGAAGAATTTTTGTCCAATCCAGATATTACAGCAATAGCCACTTCCTACAATCTTCCGGGAATTGAACTTAACCATACGACTCTATCTGTTGAAAATGATGAGGGTGGTTTTGACCCTGTTGGATGTCAGTTCATGCAGATTAATTATGATTTTGTAGATCTGTTGAATATGAAGATCAATAAGGGAAGAAATTTTGACAGGACTATGGACAGGACAGTTTCGGCTGGAATGTTAGTTAATGAAGCTGCAGTCAGAAAGTTCGGTTGGAAGGATAATGTCCTGGAAAAGGGAATTGATTTTGGTCAGGATTCAGATGGAAACAATATTAAACTAAATGTTCTTGGTGTTATCAAAGACTTTCACGTTGGTTCATTGCATAGTCTTATACAACCTATTGCTGTATTTTTAATTCCAGATGAAGGTGATCCTATTTACCGCAGTCACAAACGACTTTTTATTAAATTAAAGAATGAAAATATTCTTGAAACTGTTGAACACATTAGAAATGAATGGAGCAGAATCGATCCCAACAATACCATAGATTATGTATTCCTGGATGAAAAATTCGATGAATTATATAAAGCTGAAGAAAAACTCATAAATCTTTTTAGTTATTTCTCATTTATTACTGTTTTCATAGCATGTCTTGGACTTTTGGGTTTGGCTTCTTTTACTGCTGAACAACGTACCAAAGAAATCGGAATTAGAAAAGTTCTGGGAGCTTCGGTTTCTAATATAATTATTTTACTGTCCAAAGAATTTACGAAATGGGTACTTATTTCAAATATAATTGCTTGGCCAATAGCATTTTATGCAATGAATAAGTGGCTTCAGAATTTTGCATATCGTATTCATATTGGACTGGGAGTTTTTATACTCTCAGGAGTTATTGCAATGCTTATAGCAATATTTACAGTAAGTTATCAAGCTTTTAAAGCAGCAAATTCAAATCCAGTGGAAGCTTTAAAATATGAATAGGAAAATGAAAATAAAACTACCAAATAAAAGAGAATGGAGAAATTATGCTGAATTTAAAGGGCGCATTTAAATACTATTCAAACAATTTTGTAAAAACTTATGTTTTGAGAGATGTATATCTTGAAGTAAAAGAGGGTGAATTTGTTACAATTATGGGACCATCAGGTGCAGGAAAATCTACACTTCTATACATAATGGGTATGTTAGAAACTCTGGATGATGGTGAATTTTACTACAAAGAGAATCCCGTTCACAAATTCAATGAAAAAAAAAGGACAGAACTTCATAAACACGAAATAGGTTTTGTTTTTCAGCAATACCACCTTATTGATGAACTTACAGTTTATGAAAATATAGAAATGCCGCTTTTGTATCAGAAAGTCAAGAGCTCTGAGCGTAAATCTATGGTTTGTGATATACTCGATAAATTTAATATCGTCGGGAAAAAAGGTCTCTTTCCAAATCAACTATCCGGAGGACAGCAGCAACTGGTAGGAATTGCCAGGGCAATAATTGGAAAACCCAGCCTCTTGCTGGCAGATGAACCAACCGGAAATTTAAATTCTACCCAGGGCAAAGAAATAATGGAACTTTTCAAGAAATTAAATGAAGAAGGGACGACCATTATTCAAGTTACACATTCAGAAGAGAAAGCCGCTTATGGAAATAGAATTATTAATTTGTTAGATGGCAGAATAGTCGATTAAAACCTTTGGAGGATTTAATGAAATGTAAACACATAGTAGCATTAATCTCACTTGTATTAATTATGATATCTCCCTTATTTTCATACGAAGCAGAAGATGCAATAACCAATGATAATCTTGAAATTGTTAAGCAATTACTGCAAACAGACAATGAACTATTAGAACAGAAATTCGGTAGAGACTTCACACCCTTAAATTGGGCTGCTGCTCAAGGGAAACAAGAGATTTTTTTCTATTTGGTCGAAATGGGAGCAGATATCTCAACCAAAGATCTGGATGGCAGTGACCTCCTGATTAATGCTGCTGCCGGCGGTAACCTGGAGATTGTTAAATATCTTGTGAATGAGCAGAAATTTGATGTGAATTTCCCCGATAATAATAATTTAACCCCGTTTCATGCAGCAGCTGGATCTGGTAATGTTGAAATGCTTAAATTCCTGGTAAAAAATAGAGCAGATATCTTCACAAGATCAATAATTGATGCTACTCCAATGGCTAGTGCGATTTACTCTGATTCTTTGGACGCAGTAACATACCTTTTTGAACTTGGCTGTGAATTTGATCATCCGAATCAATGGAATGTATATCCGATCCATTATGCAGCCTATAAAGGAAATGTAGAAGTTATGAAACTATTCATGGAAAGAGATGTTGATATTCATAAGATCACAATGAATAGAGAAACACCATTCTTCTGGGCAGTGGTTGGTGGGAGATTTGAAATGGCTGATTTTCTGCTGGCTAATGGCGTAGATATAAATTCGAAAGTTACTGGTGGAGTTACTGCTTTGCATAGTGCTCACAAACTTCGAATGGATAGTCTTGAATATCTTCTGGTAAAAGGAGCAGATGTTGCTGCGGTTGATTCTACAGGAAACACAGTTCTGCATGCTGCTGCCTGGTCAGAAAGAGATGAGATCGTATCTAAATTGATCGAATGCGGAGTTGATGTTAATGCCAAAAATTATAATGGAAATACAGCACTTCTAAATGCCTGCAGGCGTGACAGCATAGATGTTATAAAAGTATTTTTAGATAATGGTGCATCTCTGGATGTTGGTGAATGTAAAGATGAAAACGGATGCGTTATATTTCCTCAATCCCCTTTGCATACGTGTATTAATTCAGGTAAGAATGATTTTGTTAGTTTGCTTTTAGAATATGATGTTGATATTGAAATGAAAGATCCAAACTTTGAGAGATCTCCACTTCACGTAGCTGCAATTAAAGGAAATATTGAAATTTTAAATATGCTAATTGCCAAAGGCGCAAGAATAAATCCAAAAGATAGTTTCGGTAAAACTCCACTTTATTATGCTAATATTTATAAAAATGAACTTACTGCTGAAATACTAAATGCCAAAGGCGGAAAAAGTGGAAAAGCAGCAAAAAAATATGATCAGGATCTGTTAAATGGAAAAATAAAATCCCATGAAGCTAATATGTGGTTCTCAAATCACTCGGGTTGGATCTTTAAAACAGCTAATAACCTGCTGATCGTTGATTATTGGGGTCGAGGAAACAAACCGGATAAACCCTGCCTGGCAAATGGCTGGATCGATCCGGAAGAGATCAAAAACTTTAATGTAACTGTGCTGGTTTCACATGAACATCAAGATCATTATGATCCAGTGATCTGGGATTGGAAAGAGACAATTCCAAATATCCGTTATGTCCTGGGAATGGAAGTACCCGATCAGGAAGGTTATGAGCTGATCCAACCACGCACTACTCTCGATTTTGATAATTTACAGATTACTGCCTTTGAATCAAATGATTCAGGTGTTGGTTTTGTGATCGTCTCAGATGGAGTTACTATTTTACATCCAGGAGATCATGCCAATGAAACCAGTGATTTTTCCGGAACTTACTGGCCGGAAATTGAATATGTCAAAAAGAATTTCTCAAATATTGATATTGCTCTGATGCCAATTAGAGGTTGTGGACTTCCTGATGTAGAATCGGTAAGATTGGGAGTTGTGCGAACATTGAAAGAGCTTGAACCTAAAGTTTTCCTTCCCATGCACTCAGGTGATGATGGTTTCCAATACCGCAATTTCAATGAAAAACTGCTGGAAGAAGGCATCAACAAGACTAAACTCTATTATCCATTGGATAAAGGTGATCGATTTATTTATAAGAAAGGAAAATTAATTTAGCATAGGTTCGGTAACAGGCCAATTTTCCGCACCTCCATTTTTGGTTTGTTATCGTACTTTTTATATTGAGAGGGGACTATATGTTCAAAAATTATTTTCTTATTGCTGTAAGAAGCATTAGCCGTCAGAAATTTTACTCCATCCTCAATATATTAGGTTTAGCAGTTGGAATAACCTGTTCCCTTCTAATTGTTCTTTATATCCAAACTGAACTCAGTTATGATAAATTTTATGATAATGCCGACAGAATATTTCGTTTGAACAATGAAAATAATATGGGTAGTAAGATCGACAAATACTGTAATGCCCCACGCCCGATTTCACCTACAATGAAGGAATTGTACCCTGAGATCTTGGCAACTACCCGTGTTTGCGGAGTTAATGGTCTATACACCCACAAAGCAAATCTGTACTATGATGAGAGAGCAGTCGTGACAGACCAAATATTTGCTGTTGATTCAACCTTTTTCGATATCTTCTCGAATGAATTTATTGAGGGAAACGCAGAAGAAGCATTCTCCCAACAAAATGCTATAATCATTTCCGAAAGTCTGGCAAAAAGAATTTTTGGGGAGGAAGATCCATATCAAAAAACTATTTCGATAGAAAATAATTTTGATCTGGTTGTAACAGCAATATATAAAGACCTTCCAGGACGCACTCATTTTCCCTATGAAGCGTTAGTCCCCTGGATCGGAGCTTACCGCCAGGGTGAGGAGGATGTATGGTATGGTTGGCAGGTTTATCATTACTTTCTTCTGGAAGAAGGGAGTGATCCGGCTGATCTGGAAGCTAAATTTCCTGAATTCTATGAAACATACATGAAAGAAACATACGAAAGGATCAATGGACATTCCACTCTCTCACTTCAACCGATTAAATCAATTCGTCTTCATTCAGATCTGGTTTGGGAGATGTATCCAAACGGAGATATAATTTATATTTACGTATTCAGCATCATTGCTGTTTTCTTACTCTTAATTGCCTGCATAAATTATATTAACCTTGCAACAGCCCGTTCTGCCAGACGCAGCCGTGAAGTTGGTTTACGTAAAGTATTTGGTTCAAATCGTAACTCTTTAATCAGGCAGTTTCTTTTAGAATCAATTTTAATGGCAACAGGAGCTGCAGCTATTTCGCTGGTTCTTTCCGAATTATTACTTCCGATATTTAATGAAATCACATCTTTAGATGTAAGAATGAATTTATTCACAAACCCTGAATACCTTATCGGAACTCTTATGTTTGGTGTAATTATCGGATTAATTTCTGGTGTTTATCCTGCTTTCTTTCTTTCTCATTTCCAGCCTGTAAATACACTAAAATCAGAATCGGTGAAAGGAACACAGGGAGTGTTATTCCGCAAGATTCTTATCACCATTCAATTCACAATTTCCATAGTAATGATTATTGGGACACTGATCGTCATTAAGCAATTAATGTATTCTAAAAATAAAGATCTGGGTTTCAACAAAGAATACCTGATGGCAATTAGTGTACAGAATCCTCAAATTGAAGAGCAGATGCAATCTTTTAAACAGGAGCTTGTCTCTCATCAAGGTGTTGTTTCGGCAGCTGCTTCCTTCAATATGCCGGGCACAACATTCAACCGATCTCCGGTTCGTGCTGAAACAAATGAAGGAGATATTCAGCAGATGAGCTGCCAGTTCATGCAAATTGATTTTGATTATTTAGAAACTATGGAAATGGAAGTTCTTGATGGTAGAAATTTTAACCGTGAAATTGAAAATGTATGGACCCAGTCGGTGCTGGTTAACCAGGCTGCTGTACGTAAATTCGGATGGGATGACCCTGTCGGGAAAAGGATCGTGGCTTTTACAGATAGTTTGGGTAAAGATAACTTTGCCAATATCATTGGTGTTGTTAAAGATTTTCATGCCAACTCCATGCGGCAAGAAATCCATCCTGTTCTTATCTGGCTAGTTACCGATGATATGCAATACCGTTATCGGGAAAACTTGCGTGTATTTGTTCGTATGAAATCAGAGAACTATCGCAATACAATTGAATATGTAAATAAGGTTTGGGACAATTTCAGTCCGAATGATCCAATCAGATTCGTGTTTGTGGATGATCAATTGAACCAGCTCTACATGGCAGAAGAAAAACTTATTATTCTCTTTAGTTATTTCACTTTTATCACAATCTTCATCGCTTGTCTTGGCTTATTTGGATTAGCTGCTTACACTGCTGAACAAAGAACAAAAGAGATCGGTGTTCGTAAAGTGATGGGCGCATCAGTATTACAGATCATCAAATTATTATCCAAAGATTTTACGAAATTAGTGATCTTATCATGTTTTATAGCTTGTCCACTTGCTTACTTTGCCATGAGTAGATGGCTGCAGAATTTTGCCTATCGCACCAACATCAGCATCTGGATCTTTATCTTCTCAGGTGGATTAGCTCTAATTATAGCACTCATCACAGTGAGTGTACAGACTTTTAAAACAGCTTCAGCAAATCCAATAGAAAGTTTAAAATATGAATAGAAATAAACTAATTGAATATCTAGAAAAAAGTGATCTGTTGTATCTGGCAACTTGTACAGACAACCAACCGCATGTACGCTGTATGGCAATGATTTACTTTGATAACACAATCTGGTGCTGCTCCAAATCTAACAGGTTGAAAGTGAAGGAGATCAGACAAAACGACTCAATTGAGATATGCATTCTAACAGAGAGTAGAAATGATCTAGGTTCGATTCGTGGAAATGGAAAGGCTTTGATAGTAACAGACCAAAAGATCAAGAAGAAGCTTTCGGAGCAGATACCTTTCTTTAAAGCTTATTGGGAATCTCCCAATGATATTGATTTTACGCTTATCAAATTGGAAATAGTTGAATTTATGTTCCATGATCCTGATGATAAGCAATTTTACACAATTCCAGCAAAATAATTATGAAAAGAGAAATATATGAATGATTTTGAAAAACAATGGTTGCAAAAATTAGAAAATGGTCTTCAAAAAATTGGAAGAGAGGATCTTTTTGAAGAAGTGACAAATTCACACCAGGAGAGTATTGACTGGTCAGCTCAATTAATGGATAAATTGAACAGCGAGTTAACTGAAGATGAGGTGATTGAAGTGATGTGTGGTTGTGCTTGTTTGGCACCCAAAGACTACCTGAAAATATTAAGAAAAGAGTATACGGCAACAAAAGATTTGAAACACGTTCATAAACTTTTACAACTCTATTTTGAAAAGTCTATAACTACCTACAAGAACCTGAATGATGAGCAATTGAAGTATATTGTCGATAATGATATGGGTATGGCTGGTAAATTGGATGGAAATGTAATTACAGCTGTAAAGATCCCTAAAGAATTCCACAAATATTTCCAAACTGAAGATCCTACAGAAAAACGTTATCATTATTGTCATTGTCCACGAATACGTGAAGCTTTAAAGTTAGATGATCAACCAGTAAATAAGAATTACTGCTATTGCGGAGCTGGATTTTACAAAGATATTTGGGAATTCATACTACAACGTTCAGTAAAAGTGAAACTAGAAGAATCGATTTTGCAAGGCAACCAGCAGTGTAAAATTAATATATATACCAAAAGAGAGGGATTATGTTTAAAAACTATTTAAAAATTGCTTTAAGAACTCTAATGCACCAAAAAGTATTTTCAACAATAAATATTGTTGGTTTAGCAATCGGATTAGCCTGTGGAATTCTGCTTTCACTCTGGATATTTGATGAGATCAGTTTTGATAAATTTCATGAAAATGGTGAAAATATATACAGGGTTTTAGAAAATCAAAGCTATTCTTCACAAAGTATGCAAGTTGCGGTTACGCCCATTCCTTTGGCAGAATCTATGAAAAAAGATTTCCCCGAAATTGTTTTTGCTTCCAGATATAATCCTACTTACGGACATGTTATCAAAATCGATAATATAGAATTCTCAGAAGTTCATGGTGCGTTTACAGATGAAGATTTTTTAAAGATGTTTAGCTTTCCTGTCATCAAGGGTAATTCAGAATCGCTATCTGACAAAAATTCTATAATCCTTACAGAAGAAACAGCAATAAAATTTTTTGGTGATGATGATGCAATTGGAAAGATTGTTTCAGTTTTTAATCTAAACTTTCAGGTAACAGCTATTATCCAGAATGTTCCTGTAAATTCCCAGATCTCCTTCGACTACATTCTTCCCTTCCAAATAATGATCGATAGAAATCCCGATATCAACAATTGGAACAATAATTCAATTTATACATATTTGCAATTAGTAGATAACACTGATGATGCGCTGATGTCTGAAAAAATCCAAAATTACCTTAAGGAAATGAACGAAGGTGCAACTTCAACTCTTTATTTGCAGCCAATCTTTAAAACTCATCTACATTCAGTTGGATTAGTTGCAGACATGGGTGGAATGGGAAACTTTAGATATATCATTCTCTTTAGTATTATCTCTGTTTTCATAATTATTATTTCTAGTGTGAACTTTATAAGTTTGTCTACAGCCAGATATACCAGAAGAGCCAAAGAAGTTGGTTTGAGAAAAGTAGTAGGGTCAAGACGTAGCCAATTGATCTGGCAATTTCTAGGCGAATCAATGATACTTCTATTGATATCATTAACTGTTGGTTTGGTTTTAGCGGAGTTGTGTTTACCAGCATTCAATAATATCGCATCCAAAGGATTATCCCTAGTTTATCTATTGAAACCAAATATACTACTAGGTTTTACTGTGTTCATTATTCTTATTGGTTTTCTTACAGGAATATATCCTGCATTTCTCCTTTCATCTTTCAAACCGGTAACCGCTCTTAAAAGCTCAACAATTTCCGGATCCAGGGGATCAATGTTCAGAAAAATAATGGTTGTTACTCAGTGGTCTTTATCCATTATTCTAATAATCAGTACATTGGTAATTTCTAAACAATTGCAGTTTATGAAAAATAAGAAACTTGGTTTTGATAAAGAGCACATTGTCTATACTAATATTGAAGGGTTCGAAAAATTCGATGAATTAAAAGCGGAACTATTAAAACATTCTGGAGTAGAAAACGTTTCTACTACTATGACTCTTCCCCATAGAATTATGAGTTCAACGTCTGGAGCCGAGTGGGAAGGAAAAGCAAAAGAGGAAACATTTCTTGTTCATTACAACATAGTGAATTACGATTTTATTGAAACTTTTAAAATTGAGATGGTAGAGGGACGTAGTTTCTTGGAAGAATTTTCTGATGATACAAATTATGGATATATTTTAAATCAGGAAGCTATACGACAAATGGGATTAGATGATCCAATTAATAAAAATTATTCTATCTGGGGCATGGAAGGAAAGATTGTTGGTGTTATGAAAGATTTCCATTTTAAATCTCTTCACAACCCCATAGAACCAATGATGTTCTTAGTTATAAAAGAATATGCGGAGACCTTGGTTGTAAGAGTAAATGCAACAGATACAGAGAATACTATTTCCTATCTGGAAGATACCATGGCAAAGTTTGATTCTGAGCAGCAGCATAAATTCAGATTCTTTGACGAGCGTTATGAAGCTATGTATAATGCTGAGCAACAAATAGAAATGATATTGAAAATATTTACAGGTTTGGCAATCTTTATAGCCTGTTTAGGGCTATTCGGGCTTTCTACATTTTTAACCCAGCAACGAATTAAAGAGATCGGCATAAGAAAAGTATTAGGCGCAAATATTCCAAATCTTGTTATTACACTTTCAAAAGAATTTACTAAATGGATCATCATGGCAAACTTGATTGCTTGTCCTCTTGCCTATTATATCATAAGTAAAATACTGCAAAATTTTGCCTATAGAGTAAATATGGGAACAAGCATTTTTGTAATAACAATTGTTTTGTCTATCCTTATCGCGATTTTAACTGTAAGTTTTCAAACAATAAAAGTTGCTTATTCGAATCCGGTGAAGGCTTTAAAATACGAATAAATATTGAAAATATAAATTTGAAATGAGGAGTTGAGTATGCTGAAAAATTATTTGAAAATTGCTTATAGAAATTTAATTAATAACAAAGTATTTTCACTAATAAATATCTTGGGATTATCAATAGGACTTACTGCAACAATTCTCATTTTACTATGGGTTCATTATGAATCTACCTACGATGCTTTTCACAAGAATGCAGATGATATTTATATTATGGCAATAGAATGGCCGGCCGGTGAAGAGATGCACAAAGCTCTCAGCACTCCGCCACCACTTGCTGCTGCTTTGAAACAAGATTTCCCTGAAATAAAAAATACAACTCGCTTCAATGCCAGATTAGAAGGTCATATTAAAGTGGAATCCGGTATTTACAAAGAAAAACTAATTTTTGCAGATCAAGCATTATTCGATATATTTAATATACCTTTTATCGATGGCAACACTAATTCCTTCCAGAATACTGTTAATAATGTTGTAATCACTGAAAAAATTGCAGGTAAGCTATTTGGAGATAAAGACCCAATTGGGAAATCCATGAAGATAGACAATGAACACGTTTTTACTGTAACCGGAATTTTACAGAATATTCCCGAAAACAGTTACTTCAATTACGGGATTTTTCTTCCCTTCGAAAAAATAGGTGTGATCAACGAACGGGAAGTTCTAACAAACTGGGGCAGCTTTCGTCATAGAACATTTGTGCAATTTCATGAAGAAGTAGATCTTGATAAATTCGGAACTGATGTTTACAATTATATTTCAACTTATGATGATAACGATGATGATAAACTTTTTATCTGGCCTTTGCATAAATTGCACCTTTATAGTGTGGGTGGCGGAGGTAAATATATATTTGTTAATATCTTCTCTGCAGTAGCTCTTCTTATTTTGGTTCTAGCTGGAATAAATTTCATGAATTTATCTACAGCTCGTTCCACCATGCGTTCACGAGAAATTGGGTTACGTAAAATTGCCGGTGCAAAGAGAATTCATATTATATTTCAATTCTATTTGGAGTCGATTCTTTTAGCTTTGCTTTCTTTATGTTTGTCTGTGATGTTAGTAGAAATTTTGTTACCGGCGTTCAATGATCTAATCGGAACTCAGATATCATTTAATATTGGAAATCCTAAGACATTACTTCTGCTTCTGGGAATTTCATTTACTTCCGGAATTCTTGCCGGCAGTTATCCGGCCTTGTTTCTTTCTTCATTTCAACCGGTAGATGCATTAAAGGGAATTACAAAATCAGGGTCATCACTTTTTCGAAGAATTTTGGTCGTTTCACAATTCTCTATCACCATTGCCCTTATCATCAACCTGTTTATTATATCGTCTCAAATCTCGTTTATGAGCACTAAGAAATTGGGATATGATGATGAAAATGTTGTGTTGTTTCCTTTTAATAAACAGTTGATGGAGCAAAGAGAAACATTTTTTTCTGAGTTGTTGCGACATCCGGGAATTGAAGCAGTTTGTGCAACTATCAGTAAACTCGGTGTCAGCGCACCAGTATCTACTTTGAGAGTAGATTGGGAAGGTAATGAGTTTAAGCGCAGCTTTGAGATGAAACTGCTTGCTACAGATCCAGGTTTTGCGAATACATTCAAAATCGAAATGAGTGAAGGTGAATTTTTAAGTGATGATTCTAATCTGGATATTGCTCAAGTGGTTCTGAATGAAACTGCTGTAAAGCGAATGATGCTGGAAAATCCTATTGGTAAAGAAATTCAGTTTTTTGGGAATAAATCAGTTATTGTTGGTGTATTAAAAGATTATAATTTTGCATCGCTGTATGAAGAAATAGAACCCTTGTTGTTGTTCGAAGCAAAAGACTGGCATAAGTACATAGCTTTGCGCTATAATGCCAAGGATAAAGCAGGAGCTTTGACATATTTAGAGGAAGTCTACAAAAAAATGTCCCCGGAATTTCCTTATGAAATAAAATACCTTTCTGAAATGATGGCAAAACTATACAAAGCAGAAGAGCAGGCCAAAACCTTATTTAAATATTTTGCAATTCTTGCATTGCTTATCTCTTCATTAGGACTATTTGGTTTAGCTTCATTTATTACAGAAAGACGCACAAAAGAAATAGGAGTACGTAAAGTTTTGGGTTCCAGTGTGAAGAATATTGTATGGCTTCTTACATCCGATTTTTCTAAATGGGTATTGATAGCCAACTTTATTGCCTGGCCACTCGCCTGGTTTTCTATGAGCCAATGGTTGCAGAATTTTGCCTATCATACCAAAATTAATTTTTTCTATTTCATTATTGCCGGTTCACTTACGATATTCATTGCCTTGCTTTCGATTAGTTTTCAAACAATGAAGGCAGCTAATTCAAATCCGGTGAAGGCACTGAAATATGAATAATTAATTTTAATAAGAGATTAAAAGGAAGATAAAATGTTCAAGAATTATCTAAAAATCGCTTTAAGAAATCTAGTTCGACACAAATGGTTTTCACTCATTAATATCATGGGATTAGCAATTGGTATGGCTGTTTGTATTATTATTATGCAATACGTGAGCTACGAAAACAGCTTTGATAAATTCCACGATAATTACGAAAATATATATCGGGTGAAATTCAACATCTATAAACATGGTGAATTGATCGTGGAATGTGCTGCCGCTGTTCCTGCTGTGGGACCAGCCATGAAAGACAACTTCCCCGAAGTCCTGGAATATTGCCGTGCTTTCCCTGCCGATGGGATTATGAGTTATGGAGAGCACAGCTTTAGAGAAGAAGATATCCAGGTTGTCAATCCTGCCTTTATTTCCATGTTGTCTTTCCCACTGGTAAAAGGAGATCCCGAAACTGCACTCGCTGGTCCCAACAAAACAGTGATCACAGAATCAACCGCAAAACGTTTTTTTGGAGATGAAGATCCAATCGGCAAAACCATGACCTGGAATGGTGATCAGGACTTTGAAGTTACCGGTATCTGTATTGATGTTCCTGAAAACTCACATATAAAATTCACTTTTCTAATTTCTCATGACACTATCAGGGAATTTTGGGGTGATGAAGTTGATACGGCCTGGGGTTGGTATGATTATAATACTTATGTACTGCTGGAAAAAGGAACTGATTACATTGAGTTTAATAAAAAATTTGATATATGGCTGGAAAAGGAGATGGAGGAAAGATGGAAGAAATATGATTCCAGAGCTGAGTTCCCCTTGCAGCCACTCACAAGCATTCATCTCTACTCTGATCTGTTGCAGGAATCAGAACCTGCCGAGAATGGTGATGGAACTGCAGTAAAATTCTTAACACTAATTGCCATCTTCATCCTGATCATTGCCTGGGTGAATTACATTAATCTTTCAACTTCCAAAGCTATGGAACGTGCTAAAGAAATAGGAATTCGCAAAGTTTCCGGAGCTAATAAACCTGAACTGATCAGGCAATTCCTGCTGGAATCTTTCTTGATCAACATATTTGCCTTGCTATTAGCTATTGTTTTTGTAGAAGCATCTCTACCCTATTTCAAGAATCTCACTGATTCTAACATGACACCTTATCTATTAGTATCTTCCGGCATGTTCACCTGGTTAGTTTTGATCTTTATATTAGGTTCATTACTTTCAGGGCTTTATCCAGCTTTTATACTCTCATCCTACAAACCGGTTCTAATTCTGAAAGGGTCAGTTGCCAGGGGAACGAAAGGAAGTATGCTCAGGAAATGCCTTGTCATATTCCAATTTTCGATCTCAGTCGCCCTGATAGCTGGAGCAATTATTGTGTTCAATCAAATGAACTTCCTGCGGAACAAAGATCTGGGAATTGATATTGAGCAGACACTGGTAGTAGAAGGTCCTGGAGTTTTTGCCAGTGATTCCGTGAGAACTTCAACCATAGAAACTTTTAAACAGGAGATTTCCACTTTAGCCGATGTAAGATCTTTCACCGCTTCTACTAATGTTCCCGGAGTAGAGATTTTCTGGGGACAGGGCAGCTATAGCGAAGACCAAACCCTGGAAGATGGTGAAGTGATGTACCTGGTAGGAATTGATCATAACTTTATCTCAGCTTTCGATTTGAAACTGATAGCCGGTAATAATTTCACACCTGGATTAAAAGAAGATAGAGCTGAAGCAATTGTGAATAGGGCAGCCGTGAAAAGATATGGTTATGACAATTTAGAAGATATCATTGGGAAAAAAATCATGATTAGTAGAGACACTATGCGAGTTGCCGGAGTTATTGAAAACTTCAATCAACTATCTTTGAAGACCAATATTATTCCCCTGGCATTTCCGTTCATTGCTGCAGGTGATAATTTTTATTCCATGAAAATATCTACTTCTAATGTTAGAAGCACGATAGAGCAGATCAAACAAAAATGGGAAGAGATCCTGCCCGGAAATCCCTTTGATTATTTCTTTTTGGATGAGCATTTTGATAAACAATACCATAAAGATCTACAGTTTGGAAATGTATTCGGGATCTTTACCGGACTGGCGATCTTTATTGCCTGTCTGGGTCTTTTTGCTTTAGCCTCTTTCAGCGCGATACAACGCACAAAAGAGATTGGAGTGAGAAAAGTGTTAGGTGCATCTGTGAATAGCATTGTATCACTCCTGGCAAAAGACTTTCTTAAACTGGTCGGTATCTCCATCTTGCTGGCAATTCCGGTAATTTACTACATTATGAATTTATGGCTGCAAAATTTTGCCTACCATATTTCAATATCTATCTGGACACTATTACTCTCAGCTGTCATCGTTTCTTGTATTGCCATACTCACTATTGCTTATCAAACCATTAAAACTGCGATGTCAAATCCGGTTAATGCGCTTAAATATGAATAATGAATTAAAATTTGGAATGGGAGATTAAATTATGTTAAAAAACTTTATTTCTTTATCTTTACGAAATATCCGCAAACACAAAGGATATGCAGTCGTTAACATTCTGGGTTTAAGCTTGGGAATTGCCTGTTGTGTGCTTATCTTCAGTTATGTTCATCACGAGTTGAATTACGATAATTACCATCAGGATGCGGAACGTATTTACCGTGTGGAATTATATCACCACGCACAAACAGGCGAGTTTTACTCCAACTCAGTAGCCGGCCCGGTTGGACCAATGTTAGTTGAATCTTCACCTTTAATCGAAGATATGGGCAGGTTGATTCCACCTTTCGAAAATAAACGAAATGTACTGGTAGAAAGTGGTGAAAATAGGTATTTCGAAACTGATATTTATTTTGCTGATCCGGAAATCACGGAAATATTCAGCTACAATTTCCTGCAAGGAGATGTCGAATCTTCGTTGAATGATCCCAATTCTGTTATCTTAACAGAATCAATGGCAATGAAGTATTTTGGTGAAGAGAATGCTATCGGTAAAATATTGAATATTGAGATAGATTATGATTGGTACATTCCCGTCGTGAGAGAAGATTACACCGTCACTGCCGTGATCAAAAATTCTCCCTCTAACACCCATATTCCGATAACTATGTTACTGAGTATGAGCTCAATGCGTCAGCATCTGCCCTGGATAGATGAATACTGGAGAGATCATCATAGCAAATATACTTATATTAAATTGGCAGAGAATACTTCACTTTCCGATGTAAATCATCAAGTTAAAAATTTGGCAGATTTTGCTTATGAGGAATATAAAAAGATCACAGGCAGAGAATGGATTGATTATAAAATGTATTTGCAGCCGCTTACTAAAATTCATATGGATACAAATGTAAAATACAAAATTATTCCAGCTGGAAACTGGTTTCATATAAAGATATATTCCGTTATAGCTTTGGTAGTACTTTTGATTGGTTGCTTAAATTTTATTAATATCTCCGTTTCTATTGGCATGAAAAATATTAAACAGCTTGGAATCCACAAAATCGTTGGAGCAAGAAAATATCAACTGATCCTGCAATGCTACACAGAGTCTTTTGTTTATGCGATCATATCTTTTTTGTTAGCTTTTTGTCTGGTTGAATTGCTACTGCCTTTCTTTAATCAGCTTACCGGTGCACAAATGCAGCTTATCGCTTTCTTCAATCTGAAAGTGATCTTGGCATCAATAGGATTGCTGGCACTGATTGTGATACTTTCCGGAAGTTATAACGCTTTTGTTCTCACCAATTTCAAATCATATAATATCCTGCGTGGAAACCTTCTAACTCATGGCAAAGGATCGCTGCTGCAGAAAATTTTGGTGATCATTCAATTCACAGTGATTTTGGCTTTTCTTACTTCTTCTTTTTTTATTTACCGGCAATTGGAATTCATGCGAGGTACTAGTTTAGGATTTGATAAAGAGCAAAAAATCGTGATTCCTTTTAAAACTCATTTAGAACGATTGCGCAACGACAAAGAAAACATCAAAGTTGCTTTCACAGGCATTCCAAATGTAACTGGTGCTACCGTTTCATCTGGTGTTCCCGGAAGTACAAGAGGTGGATATTATTTAACAAGAGTAGATATTGCTGATGCCGAATCCAAGTGGTTCAACGTTATTACCACCGATACGGATTTTATCGATGAATTTAAACTGGAAATTCTGGCTGGAAACAAATTTGAACCGAATGCAGATAATGGTTACATAATCAATGAAACAGGGATGAAATTATTAGGTTTCAATTCACAGGAAGAAGCTTTAGGTAATGAATACATTTCTCATTACCATAGTAAAACTAAACCCATCACTGGAGTGATCAGTGATTTTCACTTTAAAGGTATGCAGGAAAAAGTTGCACCTTTAGTGTTGGATATCGAGAATTCACTTTATAATACTCTTACTTTATCGGTGAACCAGGGAGATTTGCCGGCAACACTAAAACAAATCGAAAACACATTCGATGATAAGTTTCCAGCAACACCATTTTCTTACACATTTTTAGATGATGATTTCGATAAACTTTATAAACATGAGACACAGATCGGCATGGTTGTGGGAATGGTAGCTCTATTAGGAATTGCCATTGCTACATTTGGTTTGTTTGGGCTTGTCTCGTTCTTCATCGTACAAAAAACTAAAGAGATCGGAATTCGCAAAGTTCTGGGTAGTACAGTTGTCCAGCTTGTTTCATTGTTTTCCATTCGTTATATCCAGCTTATATTCTTGTCGATGGTTCTGGCTTTTCCTCTTAGTTGGTGGTTAGTTTCTTCCTGGCTGCAGGATTTTGCATACCGCATCGACCTAAGTGCTATCCCTTTCATTTTATCCGGAATTATTACTTTGATTGCTTCAGTTAGCGTTGTATCACTTCGTTGCTTAAAAGCGGCAAATACAAATCCAGTGGATGCATTAAAATATGAGTAGGGAGTCGTCTTTGAGAGAAATGAAAAACGATCTCCAAATTTGAATTTATTTACAAAATTTTTCCTTTATTGTCAAACTAAAATTAATATTCTCCACATAAGCTCCAGGTTGCACAAGCACAGTGTCAGTGTTTGCTAATACTCCCTACTTCGATGAACTCAGTATGCAAGAAGAATTCATATATTTCACTGTTTCTTTGTGCCTCTGTGTTGTTACTTGTTTAAAATGTCCGTAATCGTACGTTAATTGTATCATATCGCACACATTTTTTACATGTAATTAATGCTATCTTATTGTCATACGAGAGTTTAATCTTTTGGCATGTTAATTGCAATGATAGATTTAGTTAAATATAAAATGAGGTGGAGAAATATGTTTAAAAATTACTTGAAAATTGCTTATAGAAATATTATCAAACAGAAAGCCTATTCAGCTATAAATATCTTTGGTTTAGCTTTGGGATTAGTATCTTGTCTGCTGGTAGGCTTGTTTATCTATCAGGATTTCAGTTATGATAACTATCATCAGAATAGTGATCGGTTATATCGTCTTACCACGCACACTACAGACCCAGCGGGAAATTACAGCCTGTTGCAATCCTCTGCCCGGATTGCTCCAGCAATAA
>Ga0307991_1000903_pt1 | contig 21560 bp, 15 predicted proteins | sample EllFjometagen131_FD_203146 | JGI IMG/M metagenome (GOLD analysis project Ga0307991, IMG submission 203146) | Marine microbial communities from Ellis Fjord, Antarctic Ocean - #131 | ecosystem: Environmental > Aquatic > Marine > Unclassified | place: Southern Ocean | collected 2014-10-08 | reverse complement strand
GATGATTGGACTAGGTTAAACACTTCGATTAAAAAAAAAGTAGAATATTACGATGAAAAAGAGCTCGGTACACTAGCTCATTGGGGTAGACAAATAGCGAAAATTTTTAGCACATTATTCGGAGTGCTGCGCAAAGGCAATAAGTTGAAGAATAAGATGCCATCTTGCAATAAAATACAAAGTATTGAAGTGAATAACAATACGGCGTCAGTGGTCGTGGTAAAAAAAGCTTCACCTAAAACACCAATCAAAGATAATAAGAGGGAAGAAAGCGTAGAAATAAACGTGAGTAAGAATAAAAACATAGTGCTAGAGTACCTGAAAAAAGAAGTAAAGAACGAAAATGCAACACCAATCAAAGAGAATAAGAGGGAAGAAAGCGTAGAAATTACTCGTCTCACTAACGAGATCAATAAAGGACCAGAAAGCATCGTCTTGGCAAGCGAAGTAGACCTGCAAATTGATGACTGGAAAATAGTATTGGAGATCCTTGGTCAAAAAGGGATAGCTATAAAGCACATAGACCTTAAAGGTATTCATTGGGATAGCGTCATGTGCACCGCTTTGATGTCCACGCTGAAAGCAAATCTGAAAAAAGGGCAAGATATGACCATCGACATCGACACAATTCTATTCACTCTGGAACAGAGCAAGACTCTAAATAAGGCAATACAAACTGAAAAAAAGATAACTTCAATCATCACAATGTCTTCCAAATTAAATAAAGCTTTAAACGATTGCAACGGAAGCACTCTTACTCTTTCTGATATTAACTATCCGCAACGCCCGGATTTTGTTAGAGTTAATGAAGATAAAAATGGAAGGGGATTAACTAAAATAGCGAACTACCTTAATAGCAGCAAGACGCTAGAAACCTTAACAATCAGTAAAACGTTACTTAGCAAAGCTACTTTTCAAGAATTGATGAAGTCTTTGCCAGAAAGTATAACAATAATTGATATCGACGTGAATGTCGAGGTTGGCGATCCTAAAAAATTTTTAAAAAGCATGCAAAACTCTAAAAAAAAGAAATTCAAGAACCTCACGAAAATCGTAATAAGAGACGATACCGGAAATATTCAGCATTGGAAGAATTTTACTGCGAAATAACTTACAAAAAAAAGAGACCAACTAAAGCTAAAAAGCAGTAATACTAGCTGGAAGCTAACAACAATCCGACGACATCTGCGGCGACAACGCAGCAGATGTCACGGTATCATAAAGAGAAAACTACAGCGTTTCTAGTCACAGTACGCAACCAACAGGCTCTTTAACATACTCACAAAACATTCCATTCCCTGCTAATAACACAGCACGATATCCCCCTCATCCAGAAGACTCCGCTACTATGTAGAAATCCAATAAAGTGAGACTAGCGCGTAACGTCAGTCATTATAACATACTACGGAAATCTTCATGAACTGCGATTCTATCGAATTAGCTGTAACACCGCTTGACGATAAGGGACGATTACACTAATATTATTTCCCATGTAAAAAATAAAAACCTTTGACGGAATGATATGACATTAGTACAAAAAATTACCGGAGCGCTTCTCCCTTTATTGTTCATAACAACAGCCCTGTTTGCCTCTGTACCAACTTATGACAACAAGACTGTCGATAATATTACTATAGTCCCCCACAAGATCGACGACGGCACATCGTTCGACATTGACGCTGTATGTTCACGATTACGTACAAAAGTCGGACAAATGTTCTCTCAGTCAGAATTCGACACAGACCTCAAAACGCTTTCAAAAGAATTCGCCACCATCGACCCTTCATTGAAAGTTGTAGATGACGCCATAACAATAACTATAAATTTATGGCCTAAATCTCTAATAAAGAGCATACAGTGGCACGGAAATGAAGGGCTCAAAACGTCTAAGCTTAAGAGCGAATTAAATGTTGCACTATTGAGCATATATAATGCCGATACATTCAATACAGCTTTTCATAAGGTACAGAATTATTATATCAAACAAGGATACTTTGAGTCCGAGCTCAGCTACAAAGTCATAGAATCTCCCGACAGCAATGAAGTCGACATAGAAATAACTGTCGAAGAGGGTCGCTCTGGAAAGATCAAAAGCATAAGATTTTATGGAGCGACGAAACAAGAAGAGCATGACATCATCGACATCATGCATATCAAAGAGCATGTAGCTCTATTAAGTTGGTTCACAGGAACAGGGATCTATCAAGACGAGTCTGTAGAACATGACAAGCTAGTAATTATCAACTACCTTCAAAATAATGGATATGCCGACGCCTCAGCGGATATTACCGTCTCAGAAGCAAAACAAAAAGAACGCATATACATCAATATCAACATCAACAAGGGTTCCATTTATAATTTCGATGCCCTAACTTTTTCCGGCAATAAAGCCTTCTCCAACGAGATTATCGCTCCGCTGTTTCTTGCATATACAGGAGACGCATATTCCCCTGATAAAATACGTGAAACAGCACAAAATATCACCGACTTCTACGGGAAACGCGGATATATTGACGCATATGCTTCGCCACAACCATGCCTCGACAGAAAAGACCCTAAATATTCAGTACATTTCAGCATAGAAGAGGGAGCGCGTTATCGTGTAGGTCTAGTAAAAGTCTTCGGCAACACAACGACGCAGACCAAGATAATCCTCCACGAATCACTAATAATCCCCGGAGAGATCTTCAACGTCTCAAAATTGCAAAAAACCGAGGAAAGACTTCATAATATCGGATATTTTAAGAATGTCAACGTCTATGCCGTACACTCTAGCGACAGCTCCGACCTCGGTCCAGACTTCCGCGATATCCATATCGAAGTCGAAGAGACGAGCACTGGAAGCTTAGGATTCTCTTTTGGATTCAGCTCATCAGAGAGCATCTTCGGCGGGATAGACATCCTCGAAAGAAACTTCAACTACATGGGCATCCCTAACATTTTCAGCGAAGGATACCAAGCTTTGCGCGGAGCTGGAGAATACGCACACCTTAGAGCCGACATCGGGACAAAGCAGCGGTCCTATCTCGCGTCCTGGACAAAACCATTCTTCATGGACACTCAATGGACCGTAGGTTTCGACCTATCACAGACGAACAATCGCGCCTATTCAAAAGATTACGACGTGAATACTTTCGAATTCGGAATACATGGATTATACACCGTCAATCAATATGTTAGAGTAGGAACGCATTATCGTCTGCGCGACAGCGACATCGCAATAAAATCCCTCAACCCCAGCAAATCTCTTCAGGATGAGGTAGACCATAGTGGTATAGTATCGGCTGTAAGCTTATCGTTAACATACGATTCTACTAACAACCCAATCAAGCCCACCAATGGCTTCAGGTCACAGTTTGATGCCGAATACGCAGGACTTGGGGGCGATTATTTTTTCTTGAAATTCGCATACCTGAACAGTTATTATTATCCGTTAACCAAAAATAGCATTCTAAAGTATCGCGTAGACCTCCAATTCATCCAGCCAATGGGAAGCACCACAGCAGAAACGCTACCGATCGGTGAGCGCCTTGTTCTCGGCGGAGAGACTACTGTTCGCGGCTTCCGTTCCTACAGCATAGGACCCAAATATCCTAACGGCGATGCTCACGGCGGAATATCGTCGATGTTGGTATCTTTAGAATACTTATACTCTATCAGCAAAAAAGTCGACCTATTCACATTCCTCGACGGCGGTAATGTTTCTAGCAAAGAATATGATGTCGGAAATTTTTATTCATCAGCGGGTTTTGGCTGTCGAATAGAGATCTTTCCTCATGCACCCCCTATTGCAATAGGGATGGGATTCCCCTTTAATGCAGAAGATCGCAGCGACGTGAGGAAGTTCTTCATATCGTTAGGGGCGCGTTTTTAGTCAACAAACAAGGAGAACAATAATGAAACAATACAAAAAAATTATTTCCATAGCATTCCTTTGTGTATCTTTTGCACTTCCTCTAAGTGCCAGCGGTGACAATCAAGGCATGGGAGTTGTAAACTTCAAAACATGCATCGAAAATTCCAAGACAGGAAAGGAAAGCCAGAAATCTCTAGAATCAATGAGAAAAGAAATGGTCCAAATTCTTGGGAAAACAGAAGCAACATTAAGCGAATTATCAGAGAAACTCAATAATGAGGACTATCTTGACGGTCTTACACCAGAAGCTGAGAAAGAGCTTAAAGATCAATTTCGCTCTATAAATGAGCAGTATAACCGTGATCAAAATGGTTATTACCAAACATTGAATCAGGCAAACATGGCTCTGCTTCAAAAAGCTCAAGGAAGCATCGCAATGGCGTCAGAAAAAATCGCCGAAAAAAAAGGTCTTAAGATCGTCATCAATGAAGATATGTGTTCTTATATAACTTCAGACCTGGACATCACCTCACAAGTAATTGCCGAAATGGATAAAGATTTCGACGAGAACCTTCCCGCAAAAAATAATGAGTCAGAAGAATAATGAGTCTGACACTATCACAAGTCGCGGAGCTCACAGACAGTGAGCTCCAGGGCAACCCCGACTATATCATCACCGGCGTCGGAAGTCTAGAATCTGCAACATCTTCCGATGCAGCGTTCTTCACAAATCCTGCTTATACCAGCGGAACATATACAGCCGCGCTTAAAAAATCCCAAGCCGGAGTAATATTTGTCAGAAGGGGCGCTTCGCATCTTGATGGACGCCAAGTTCTTATCGCTGAGAACCCACGCTTCGCCTTCCAAACGCTTCTTGAATATTTCTCTCCGGAAAATATTACAGGATTCCCTGGTATCCACGTCACCGCAATTATCCACAAAACGGCCTCCATAGGAAACGATGTTACAATCGGTCCTTATGTCGTCATAGACAAAGACTCTACCGTCGGCGACAACACATCTATCGGTGCAGGAACATCCGTAGGTATCGCTACAACGATAGGTACTGATTGTATAATACATCCCAATGTTACTATCCGAGAGCGCTGCACCATAGGCAACAGAGTTATCATACAACCTGGAGCTGTAATCGGATCATGTGGCTATGGATACATCACCAACAGCAATGGCAAGCACATAAAACTCAAACATGTTGGACCTGTTATCATCCATGACGATGTTGAGATCGGCGCCAACACCGCTATCGACCGGGCACGTTTCACATCGACAGAAATCGGTAGCGGATCTAAGATCGACAACCTAGTACAGATAGGACATGGAGCACGTATAGGTACAGACAATCTCATCGTCGCACAGGTTGGCATCGCAGGGTCTGCCGAAACAAAAAGTCATGTCGTCATAGGAGGACAAAGCGGTGTCAATGGACATATCACCATCAGCGATGGAGTCATGATCGCCGCCCGCAGTGGCGTGACAAAATCCATAAAGAAAGCGGGGAAATATGGTGGACACCCTCCAATCAACCTGAACAATCACCTACGCAATCAAGTGCATATCCTCAACATCGGAAAGCTTGTAGACAGAATAAAAAAACTAGAAAAAAGATGTGAAAAAGAATAGCTATATCATCGATTGCATTGTTAAGACCTTTATAACCATAGTATTAGGCATAATAGGATGGACTGGGTTTTATCTCGCATCGGAATACATATTTTCAGAATCATATTTTTTGAACCTTCCTCATAATAAACTCCTTATTCTCGACTTTTCTGGAGATCTATCTTCAACAGACAAGGCATATCGCATTTCTGGCACAATAAGAAGCACCCCGAGGGCACTCCATAGTGGCATATCATACCATTGTCTCTTCGACTCATTAAAGATTGCCGACGCTTCAGATCGCACCATCATAGCATTCTCCCGCAGTATTGATAATACATACACGTATCGCACAGACATGCAATGGTCTGATGAAGAGCGCCTAAACATATTCAATGCCTTTGCCATAGACATCTCTAATACAGCATCTTCCGATGATATGTCGCTTCTGCAGCAACCATACGACATCTTTATAGGTAAAGACGGACGCATTACGGAATTCTCTTTCCCTCTGATCCTTCGCTCAGCGCTATCGTCTTCAATAAGAAACAGCCGCGCCAGTATAATCCTCGAAGAACTATTCGACCGACCCTATACGCTACCACCAATTTTCCCGCTAAAGCTCTCTAATAGATCATGGAAGACATCTGGGACCTTTATAGAGCCCATAACCTTCACCAATACTATAGAAGAAGATAAAAGCAATGATAACATAATAACGATCCATACCGTGGCGTCGCGACGACAGGACGCTTCTCCATCATTGTCATCGACAAACAGTGGATTACTCGCAATGTACGAAGAAAAAATTTCGCGACATACATGGGATGCTGTATGGACATACGACCTCGCATCACAAACAATACAATCCATGAAAATCTCATTTGCCATGACCATATCATCAGAATTTCCGAGAAAAGCAACCCCACTTTCATACACATGCAATATCGCTATAAAGTCAACATTCATAGATATCCCCTTCCCAATAAATGAAGCGCCCAGCTATACAAAAGCAAACTCAGAAATCGATTTTGACACGTCCCTTTTATAAGCAACTGGGAAAAATTTCATTGAAAATTTAATCCAACTCTTGTAAAATTTTAATTTTCGTTTTATCGAAGATAGAAAGCTTTCGAAAATCTTCAGGTTTTTCGGATGCTTGAATTAAAACAAAGATGTTTAAACAAGGTTGATGTAAAAAATGACAAAAGTAGTAGAATCACCCAATTTGACAATCGTTCTAGAAGATATGCAAGATCAACTGCAAGGCTTCTTGAAACCTTTTCAACAGCAGCAGAACCAGAGACATAAGAAAATAGATTTTTTGAAACAATGCATCCGAAGTATTGGAAAGAATGATTTCTTTTTTCTGGACGAACTCTTAAAAAGCAAGCAGGCGGAATACATTTTAGAAGATCCAAATTTTCGATCCTGTGAAGCCATTTTCACCCGCCTAAAAGAACACGCAGAGAAACAAGTAGATAACTATCGTATCAAGTTTAAAAATACACTACTTGAATTGGCTGAAGAGGCAGACATACCTGTGAAGGTAGACCTTCCTCGAATATCTTTTTTAAAAGGTATAGAGGGGGAAGTTGATTTTGAAGGCCGTAAAACTACGATTAATAAAATAACCTTAAAATCCCTTGATCCACGACGTATTATTTCAGCCGCGGTAAAGAAAAAACGTCAATTGTACGATAAGCCTTATGATCCTCAAAATTTCATAGACGGTTTGTTCCGAATTTATTTTGAACTGATAAAAGATGCAAAACGACCTGTGGGAGAGACGGTTTCAATCCGTCAACTATATAAAGAATATGTGTGGTCACTGCAGAGCAAAGTCTTTTTTCAAAATATGGAAAAAGGGAAATTTAAAGGTTACTCAATAGAACAATTTTCAGTGGACCTATGGAGATACTTTCAAGCAGGTCTTTCGGGCACCAACGATGGCTACTGTATTAAACTCAGTGGAGGAAGAGGGAGCGCTTTTTGGTTAATTGATCGCAACGGAGAGCGTCGTCAAATCACCCAGGTTTCTTTTTCAAAGCTCTAGGAAAAAAATAATGATTACACGAGAAAACATTGAAGATTTGAAGCCTTTCCAAGCAAGAGCGATTATTGAAGGATTGCGCAAAGGTGTTGTTCCTTCAGATTATATTCCTTTCTTTACGGTAGGTCGACAGAATTGGATAAAATTTGTAGATGAAGACCTGAACAACTATATTGCGGAAGGAGGCAGCAAGGTCCGTTTTATTAATGGAGATTATGGTGATGGGAAAACACATTTCATGTCTGTAATCCAATGTTTAGCTTTGCAAGAAAAATTCGCTACATCTTTTGTGGTACTGACAAGAGATGTACCAATTCATAAGTTTGAAGTTGTTTATCAAGAAATTGTAACGCAACTTCGCGGTAATTTTGAAGGGATTGGCATTCGCTATTTAATTGATGACTGGGCGAAGAAGCAAAAATTGAACCTGGAATCCAATGAAGATGTGAAGAATAAAGAAGAGCTTATTGAAATACTAGCCGAGGAATTGCGTAGCTTACCTGGGATGGATCTCAATTTTGCAAATGCTTTGATTGCTCTTTTTGTTGTACAATACGGTCCGCAGGTAGAAGAAAAAGCTTCCGGCGATACTGACTTATCTTTCGACATTTTACATCAATGGTTTGAAGGCTATAAGGTTGCTAAAAAGGATTTGAAAGCATTTCATATATTTGAATCTATCAACAAAGCAAACAGCAAGAGTTTTTTGCGATCCCTCATTGCTTTTCTTCGGCATACGGGTCATAAAGGACTTGTGCTATTTTTTGATGAATTAGAAACAGTGCTTTCCCACGCCACTTCTGTCCGAAATGCAGCTTATGAAAACATAAGATTATTGATAGATAACACGGAATACTCTGAATTTCTACATATTTTCTTTTCAATTATTCCAGATGTTTTACTGGCAGAGAAGGGGTTTAAATCTTATGATGCTTTATGGAGTCGTGTACGAACAGTAGGTGATTCTGATGCTTTAAATTATCGTAGCAGCCAGATCGATCTTCATCGAACTCCTTTGTCGACTCAAGAACTTGTAGACTTAGGTATGTGTTTGAGACGAATCCATGAACAGTCCTATCGCTGGAATGCCAAAGAAATTTTCAAAGACGAAATGATTTCTCAAGTTTGCAGGACACAGCAGGAAATGGGAGTGCTTAGTGAAGTTCGCCTGTTCATTAAATTAATGATTTATTACTTGGACATGGCTGAACAAGGTGGCAGCCTTGATAGTTTGAATATAACTGAGCGTTTAGTAGCAAGCCAAAAAGAAATTGAAACGGAAAAAACGCGTCAATTTGAACCAGTGTGGGACAGGTGAGCACAATAGAACATTTAATCCAAAATGAAAGTCGTTTTTCTTTAAGACGCGCCGTTGAGCGCTTAAGAGAGGGTTTGTTTGATCCATTAGCTGTCAATCTTCTTACAATGGATGAAAATCGATTAAATCAATCTTTTTCCACGGGCTTGCAATCTATTGATATCGGAGAATCAGACTATCTCTGTGTTCGAGGGTCTTATGGACAGGGAAAATCCCATAGCCTTGCCTACCTAAAAGATTGTGCTCTTTCCAAAGGTTATGCGGTAAGTTTAGTTAACTTAGACTTAAGGGAAGTACCTTTTAACCAATTTGATTTAGTTTATCGGAAATTGATGAGTCAATTGAAATTTCCTAATGGCAAGCATTTTATTAAAGAATGGAAGAAATGGGCATCGGAACAACTTAAATGTGACGAACAATTACAAGCGCAGGACTTATTGCCTAGCGTGATGCCACATCGTTTTAAAATGATACTAACAGCTCTTCTCCACAAAAATCTAAAGCTTTCTCCGAAACAAAAACTGTTAAAAAAGCATCGAAATTTTCGCCCAAAAGAGTACAACTACTCCCTAGAAAAAGCCCTAATGGGGGATGCCCTATCGACTTTCAATCTGAAAAAAATCTTTAAGTATCGTGATGTCCCAGCTTATCGAGAACAATCACTTGCTTGTCGAGGTAACGAACCCTATGTACAGATGATTCAGGGATTGGCATGTCTTTTTAGGAAAATGAATTATAAAGGCTGGATTATTTTATTTGATGAATGTGAATCCATTGCGCAGCTACGGTTACATCAACGGGTTCAAAGTTATAGCTTATTGAACCGCTTTTTTCAAAAAAAACAATTCCCATATATCTACCCTGTTTTTGCATTTACGGACGACTTTTTTGATAAAGTTCATACAGAATCCTACGAAAAAACACGAATTAAAAAGAATGAAGAAATGCGGATTTTTCCTGAGGATTTTTCTATAGCATGGAAATCGTTGCAAGAACATCGCCTTCAAGATTTCTCCGATCACGAATGGGAAGGACTTCAAGAGCGTCTTATTCGACTTTACTCCAAAGCTTATCAAACAAACCATCCAAATCTAACAGCAGCTTCGAATATGAAAGCGACACTGGAAAGAATGAAAGGACAGGAGACGCGACTCAAGTTGAAAGCCATGGTCAATCATCTAGATTTAGAAGCGCAAGAGGATAGTTTAGGCTTTTCAATTTGACGTCTACGCTTTGTCAATTACCCAATACCTATCGTGCGTTTTATGGAAGCTTTGAGAAACTTTCATCTGCTCAGCAGCAATTAATTCAGCCTATCCTTAATGGACAGGATATTGTTCTACAGGCAGGAACAGGTTCCGGAAAGACAGAAGCTATCTTAGCTCCGGCAACGGAAAAAATCATTTCCGATTCAAAGCAAGCATCTATTATCTACATAGTTCCGACACGCGCTTTAGCTTTAGACATGTATCGAAGAATTCGTCCCATATATAAGCGTTTGGGGATAAAAGCAGGGATTCAAACTGGAGATTTAAAACGAAAGGGAGGGTCCCAGTTCAGGCTGTTGATAACAACGCCTGAATCTTTTGATGTATTGCTTGGCAGCCAAAACATAGAAAATCACGCGTTTGTAAAACGAACGCGCTTCTTAATTATCGATGAAGTTCATACATTTCTTCATCACAATCGCGGGAAGCAGTTGAGTTATTTATGCCACCGATTGCAACTTATATCACGCTTCCCTTTGCAAACAATCACATTGTCAGCAACAATTGTAAATTCAGATAGCGTTATTTCATTTTTCAAGCTTAGCAATTCGGCTTTTTGTTACCAAGAGCCAAATGTTCGACAGCTGCAAGCTAACTGGGTCTTTTTGAAAAACGAAGAAAATGAGCTTCCTCTCTTTATTGAAGATCTACACAAACGAATGGGCTATCAAAAGATTTTAGTCTTTGCAAACACACGAAAGGATTGTGAACGATTACATTCACTGATGAATCTTCATGGACCGTTTGCTCAAAAGACCTTGTTGCACTATTCAAACTTATCGACAAAAGTACGACGATCTATCGAAGAACAGTTTCGTAAGCAAAGAAAAGCCCTTTGCATAGCTACCAGTACACTAGAACTGGGGATTGATATTGGCGATGTGGATGGTGTCGTACTCATTACTCCCCCTCACTCTATATCAACATTTTTGCAACGGATTGGAAGAAGTAATCGTCGAGAAACGTTCATCAAATTCTGGGGAGTTTGTCAAGGGAAAAAGGCCGCTCAACAATTACTCCGTTTTTTGGCACTATTCCAGCTCGCAGAAGAAAATAAGTTGGAGTTCTCCTCTCCTGGGGTATATCACAGCGTTTTATTCCAGCAAATTTTGTCCTGCCTGTACACAAAAAAGAACATTTCGCTCGCATCATTACAATCACTTTATCCTAATCAGGCTGATGAATTGCAACTCATATTTCAGCATATGATAAGCAACGGATGGCTAAAGTCTAATCGGATACCAGGCTTGTTTTTCGGTGGATGGCGATATTACAGGGCTTTAAAAGAGCAGAAAATATGGAGTAATTTTCCAGATACTGGAAAAGAATATGATGTAATTTTAGAAGAAGAAACCATTGCTTCATTGCCTCAAATGACAGTCAGACAATTCGATCGCAACGATTACATTCAGCTTGCTGGAAAATCATTACGTATTCTTCAGATTATAGAAACAGACACAATCCGACAGGTTCTCACCGAAAAAGTCAATAAGTCGCACGATAAAACATTATCCTGGAGAGGTTGCGGAATTCCCGTACCCTATGAAGTTGCACAAAGCGTTTCTAATATCTTATTGAATGATACAGTTTTCCCAGGACTTTATAGTCGGACAAAGCAATTACTTAAAGACAAAAAAGCGTCTATGGCACGCACAGTAAAGCTAGAAAATGGGATTCGAGTAAGTCGTTTAGGTAATGGCATTTATCGTTATGAAACTTTTTTAGGTACTATCGGCAACTTTATTTTGCAGCACATTATTCAAACGAAACTGGAGGATCGGTTTGAGGATTTTTGGCTGACTTACGATGAACTTGCTATTGAATCCACTCATTGGATTACCTTTCAGGAATTGACGTTTCCTGAAACCTTGGAAACCTTTAAAGGGTGGCTACGGCTCCACATACATGTATTTCGACAAGTATTTCCATGGAGCTGCTGGACGTCTTGTTTGCCTGAGAATTTAAAATATGAAGAAATGGTATCAAGGATCTTAGACCCTCGCCTTATAAAACATTTCAAGAAATACAACAATAAGTCTACAAAGATTATAGAAGGTGAAGCTTCCCAGATACATTGGGAGAAAAATTCAGAACAAAATGACATCAAAAATCCTCTGATTAAGTCTCATAAAGCGAAGCATTTATGCTCTCTTGAAGAGGAAAGGCAAGAGTGGGGAAAGCTTTCTTTTCCGGAATTTCCATGCGAAGGACATAAAGTAAACTTTTTGCTGACAGGAAGCAATATTAGTGATTACATCAGATACCAATTATGCCCCCGATGGACACGGTTAAATTTTCTCAATTATACAATAACCCCTCATTCTCGTTTTACCAACGAGCAAAACATTCATCGTCGATGCCAGCAGCAAGACATTGCTTTTAAGAAACAATTATTCCAGACTCTGGAAGAGCAAGAAAATATTTTATGGGAAGGACCAGATTTTACTTGGAAAGACGCGATTAACAAGGTTTGTTCCAATGGTCAATCATTTTTTTTAGCTAAACCTCATCTTGAGATAAGTTCTTCATCAGATTCTTTCACTTATAAAGGCATTCCGGACTTGCTTTATATTCATTATGAAGAATCTCACATTTCTTTGGAGCTATGGGATAATAAGAACTCTAATTTCCCACGATACCATCAGAAGTGGAAGATCGCATTCCATGCCTATTTGTTGAGCCTATTGCTAGAGAATGAAATTTTTTGCATGAAAATTAAACTTTCTAATACGGCAGGTATCCTCCATCGAAACATCAGAGGAAACTCTTTGTTTGAAAAACATGTTTTTCCTTTGACTCCTTATCTTAGCCTGATGCCACGCTTGCTGACTCGTTGGAAGGAAGACGCCATACAAAACCCTTCAGCTCAAGAGTATCGTTTGCAAGCGAACTGTACCTGCTGCCCTTATTTTTCATACTGCTATCAACAATCTCTATTTGAAAACCCATTATCACTTCTGAGCTCTTTCACACCGAACATGAAAAAAAAATGGGATTCCGTCCAAGTAAATGAACTGGCAGATTGCTTAGCATCACTCCAGGACTCACCTTCACCTCCATCCATGACAGTGGATACGTATAACCATTGGCGAGAGCAGATCCATTCCTTACAGCATAAAACAATAGGATTAATAACTACTGATACGGATGCTTTTCCGCAAAATGTTAATCATTGGTATTTTCTTTCCTGCGATTTTGATTGGGATAACCCAAAAGATTGTTTTATTCAGTTTAGAGATTGGGACGGAACAAAAACTCTGGAAGAAAAAACTTGGTATTCAAATAACTATTCGTCTTGGGAAGATTTTCAAAAGGATGTAGCAACTTATATAAAACGCTCATGGGAATCTTCTGTCAAAGAACAAAAATGGCCCCATTTTATTGTATATGATGAGACGCACTGGCATAGTTTCCATAAACTATTTCAATCGTCAGATATTGAATTTCTATGGGCGTATATAAGCTGTTATACCAGCATAAAATCGCTCATCAAAAAACATTTTTCTTGGCCCATATGGGGAGAATTGAGTGTATATCAGTTAGCAAATTGTTTAGGGATCGATTGCAAACTGCCACGTCCTCTGAGTTTTTTACATTCAGCAAATCAATCTTATGACTTTTACCAGGAAAAAAAAGAACATTTTGATTTCTATCCCCATCTTTGGCAATGGTGTTTAGATCAGCTGAAATCTTTTAGAGTTTTGCGGTACGACAACGACTATCTTTCTAAGATACCTCTGATACAGGACTATTATAAGATTATAGAAATGGAAAATAACTGCCGTAAATTTTCTATTCTGCAGTTACAAAGCAACTCTTTAGCAGAAAGGGTGAAGCGATTCCGTTCAATCGGCCCTATTAGATGGCGGAAGGGTACGGGGTCATCACCTAAAAAACGAAATTTGAAATATAACTTTTCTTTTGATAGTTCCCTTCCGATTGCTAAATTTCGAAAAGGCGATTTTTTAAAACTATCACCCATTGGCAGTCCTCAGATTCAAGATGGATTTCCTGTTGTTTTAAACGAATATCTACCCGAGAAAGGAATATTATCCGTAGAATCTTTGTTTGAAGCTATACCCTTAAACAAAAGACAGCTATACGCTTTGGATGAGGATGCTACCGACTGGAATTCATCAAAGGTTTTTCATATTCTCAAACAAATGCAAAAGCAAGAAGTACAATCAAATTTACTGAACATACTTCACGGTCACGCAAAGGAAGAGTTTGATTCCTCATCAGAAAAATGGCTAGATCAATGGTTGCAAACCGAAGGTAAACGTGCCTGCTTGAATGTTCGCCAGCAAAAAGCGCTAAAACTAGCTTTTCGAACAAATATAGGCCTTATTGAAGGTCCGCCAGGAACGGGGAAGACTCATCTTTTGATCTGGACTTTTATTGCCCTGTATTCGTTTGCAAAGTTTAGTAAACGCCCACTAAGACTGTTAGTAACGGCTCAAACACACCGAGCTATCGATCAAATTTTATGCAAAGTCGATAAAGTACTTAACTCTATGGAAATTAAAAACGTAACATTATGGAAATATGGTCGTTACGATGACAAAAACTTTGAAGAATCGAGAATCGAACAGATAACGAATGCGGACGTTTTGAACCAAGTAGATTTCTGCATTCTCGGAGCTACGGGATTTGGTATATATAAGTTCTTGGAAGGTAAAAATTTTCCTCATATATTCGACTGGGTAATCTTTGATGAAGCTTCGCAAATCCTTGTCCCATATGCTTTTTTAGGGCTCATTTTTTCGAAGGGAAATGCTCTCTTTTATGGTGATACGCAGCAACTGTCGCCCATTGTTTTAGCTAACTATAAATTGACACCGAAGCAGCCAGAGTCAATTTTGCAATATTTGATTTCTCGCTACAGCAAAGAAAATTACGTCCGACTAAATGAATCGTATAGAATGAATAAAGAAATTTGCAGCTTTCCAAGCGAACAATGGTATGATGGGGATTTACGACCTTCTGTAGATCGAGAAAATCAAAAACTAAAACTACCATTGTTCCCCCTATTTACTGATCACCTGGACAAACAGCTCGATCCTGAACATTCAATGGTTTTGCTGGAGTTGGATCACGTAAACTGTCAGCAATCGTCTCAAGAAGAGGCTGAGTGGATTGCTAAGGCAGTAAAGCGCCTTGTGGAAGATTATCAAATGGATCCAAAAGAGATTGGAGTGATCTCTCCATACCGCCTTCAGAATAACACAATCCTCCAAGAGCTTAAAAAGAAGATGACAGCTGGTATTCCTCTGCCAAGAGTAGATACAGTGGAACGCATGCAGGGAGCAGAATATGATCTTGTTTTCTTTTCAGCAACAAGTTCTGACGACGACCTAGTTCATAGCTCTTTTTTGAAAAACTTCCGTCGCTTTAATGTGGCAATAACGCGAGCTAGAAAAAAGTTTATCTTTGTTGCTAGTTCTCTTTTTTTTCAAAATTTTCCTTTGACCGAAGACGCGCTCATTGCGCAAAAACCTTTTGAAGATTTGTATCGATCGGTAAGCGTAAGGATCGATAAGCTTAGCAAGGAACAAACAGTTAGCTGAACGATTAGCTTCCAGCTCATCAGACAATAGTTCGTAAATCCACCGAGCTCAACACCTTCAAGATATATTCCAGGTTTGTCAATCCTTTTTTCTTTATAAAAATCCCTAAGGTTTAGTAAGATACCCGTCTTATTATTGTATTAGTATCCCTAAAACCTTTAAATGTAAATGTAGGTGTTATGAGGCTTTTATCTGTTCTTCCAATAGCTATCCCTTTTGGTCAAAAGTATATCGGTCCTTTAGATCCTCAAGCCAAGGTAAAAAGAGATCAATATCTTCTCCGAGATAACGAAACGATATCTGTAGATGATAGGGTTTTTGGAAAAAGCATCAAAACGGAAACTCAAAAAGAGACACAGGAGATGGTTGATCCTCGCAAGTTAATTTCGAAATATGAAGATATGATTGATGACCATATTGAAAGACGCGTAGCGGTTATTTTCCAGCAGTTAGTCGTTTGTTATAAAACAGGATTGCATTTTGAAATTGGCGATACTCGTCATCAGGGAGAATCAGCTACAGCTTTGCAACTGATTGATCATAATGGAGAAAAATCGAAGTTATGCGTTAGAAATGCAGCTCACAGTAGTACCATCCCCTGCATCATCGCTTATGAGAATATAGAATGGAAAAAGCATGTGATAGAGAGAGCCCCTAAACCTCAAGGTTTTGTTTATATTAAAGGGGCTAGTATTTACAACGCAGCGAACTCAACTCTTGCAATGCACCGAGATATCAACGAAGCAGATATAAAGATTGACGCCCATTTAAGAAAATATACGCTAGAACTTTTAAACAAATGCTCACAAGGCGACACAGAACCTATCAACGCCTTTAAGATCTTCCTTGAAAAAGCCATTGAAGAAACAAAAAGCAAAGAAAAAGCCGCTAAAACAATTGGTATTGTTACTGCCCTAGAGTTTTTTGAAGTGTCCTTAGAGGGTATTGTCGATGAGCTTAAAGAAGATCCAAAGTTTTTCGAGAAGATGCTGGGAATACAAATTGATGAGAACAAAACGTCTGCACGAGTACGTAGGGAAATTTACAATCTCAGGTATAAGGCAATTAGAGATCACCAACTTGATGAAGCAAAGATTATAGCAAAAGTAGAAGGGGTCGCTCAGAAGATTTTAGAAAAGATAGGTAAAGTCAGAAAACCTATTTATTTCAAAAAAGCATTGTTCTGTCTCTTAAGAGAGGAAATTCCAACAGATAAGGATCGCTTACGCTTAGATAAGCTATTTAGTAGTGCGCAAGGTTATTATTACAGCGAAACCACAAAAACAGCGAATACTCTTAGTTCTACAAAAGCTCTTCTAAAAAAAGAAGTCCTAGATGAAATAAAAGCTCTCGCTCAATATTTTGCAAAAGAAATGCAGAATATGAAACTGGACGAAACCTTGAAGCGAGGACTTATTACTCGCACATTACGAGGAATCAAAGACTGGACACAAAAAGAACTTGCTCAAAAGATAAAAGAGATGTTCCCCACTACAGCAGCAAGCCAATCTACTATATCGCGTATAGAAAATAATGGTAAACGCGTAGGGGTCGGCTACGCGCAGGAACTCGCAGAAGTATTTGCAGTAGATGTAGCACTTTTTGTGTTCTCATTTTTTAATGACTAATGCACTCTTTCTGTAAAAACTTTTCCATAAAACAATATTACCATAGATTATTTCCAAGCGTAACGCGAAGTTAAAAAAGTAGCAGTTCCCGCTGGTAAACCTGCTGATAAGGTACTCTCAGGCCCTAGGGAAAAATCGTTCATGTCCTCACTGTCAGTCTGCTAAAACAATAAAACGAGGTTTTGCAAGTAACTTACAGCGTTATCAATGTAAAGAATGCAACAGAACTTTTAACTCATTGACGGGAACTCCGATGAGTAGACTTCGTCATAAAGAAATCGAAAGGCTTATATTAATACTATGCCGTCGACGCAAAAATAACCCGGCGATGCCCCATATCACAAACTACAGCTTTTTTATGGCGGCATCGTTTTCTCAAATTGCCTTCATTGATTCAGGTCGAAAAACTTAAAGGAATTGTGGAAGCTGATGAAACGTATTTTCTCGAATCGTTTAAAAGGCAACGTCATCTCACAAGGACTTCACGCAGAAGAGGAGGAAAAGCATCAAAAAGAGGATTATCAGAGGAACAGGTTCCCATGCTTATTGTAAGAGACCGTGAAAAGGTTACCTTTGATGCTGTATTTTCAACTCCATCCAGCAAAGAGAATATTAGACGTGTACTTGCAGACAAGCTTGGTCAAGACACAATACTTTATACAGATAGTAGTAAGGCTCTCAAAGCATTTGCTAAAGAACAAGGAATTTGTGGCATGGTTCGAATTGTATAATAGCGAGGTAACAACTGCGAAGGCTCATCTTTTGCACTTTGCTTCTCGGTAATAGCTTAGCAACTATTACCTCGGCGCAAATCACAAAATCTGTACCTTTTCGTTGGTTCCCTTATCTGTTACCCAAATTTGAACCATGCCGAAATTTTTATAATTAATCGTTGTTTCAAAGATCTTTTTCGGATTGTCTTCATACAGTAAATCGTTGATTTGGGTTCCAAAGGACTCAGTATTTGCAACCCATCGAAGGAAAGATTGCGGCCTGAAAAATCCATATTTTTTAAAAACGGACGCGATTACATCTTTTTTAATATTAGATGGTCTCAAAAGCCAATGAGGACACGGTCGAGCCTGATTATACTGATCATAAGGAATACCGCACACATAACATACGCCGTGTGAATGTGCTTCTATAAACCTTTCATGCTCATTTGCGACTGCACATCGATTCCTTTCGTTTATCTTGCACGCGAGCTCATCAGAAAATAGATTCGGTTGTTCCATATAGTATTTTTTATTCGTTTATTTGTTGCGTAGTCTATTTTTAGCGCGAAATCCATAAGAGCAAAGGTGTTTCTGCCAATTTTCACGATCATTCACCTCTTGCATCAAATTTTTTATTAACTTAACGTCCGTTTCTTCCCTCCCCTTCCCGATAGAAAAATTGTATGGGGGTTGTACAAAATCGTTTTCTATAAAAAAAGAGCCTAAGCCCCTAGCGACCTAAGCCCTTAGATAACAAGCATGCTCGGAGCTGGACTCGAACCGGCACAGCTTATTCAGCCGAGGGATTTTAAGTCCCTTCGCCAGGCAATTATTGTATATGGAACATTTTCGTACCATACTATGATGGCAACAAGACTAAGCTTTTCAAACTCTTCTTGCAAAATTCTGCACACTAACTCCCAACGAAAGCCAGTAAATGCCAATGTGCGTAAAGTCTTTTCTTACCGCTTTTCCTAGGAAAAGTCAATTGAGAACTACTGTAAATTGTTGAGAGATAGTGATCTTTGAGTTCTTGAAAATAGAAATCCTGCAAAGGGGCAGTAGGTTCGCCATGGAGAGCTAGTAACCGGAGCGCACCGCAAGTGCGAGCCCGTAGGGCCGTAGGACGAAGTCCGAAGTCAATCCTAGCTATTGAAAACCTTTCCTTGAAAAAGGATATTGATAACCGGAAGGACAGGATTTCTTGGCATGAGGATTGTAGACGCATATACAGAGAGAGGGAGTTATACTAAGGAATCCTCGTATTCATCCCAGCCCCGATGACTTGTTAAGACTTATTTAAAAGCTCTTCTGCAAGGTTACTTCCCTTGGAGGTTATAGCGATCTCCTTATCCCTATTTTTTTTGATAAAATTAGCGTTAGCGAGTATTTGAATAGTTGTCTTTGTTTGCCTTTCACGAAGGCCTAGAGGCTCTGCGATTTTATTAATCGAACAAAAGTCAATGTTTCTCTCGTTTGAAAATTTATATAAAGTAACTAAAAATAATTCTTCCCGTGTAAGAGATTTTGTTCCCATAGTATTTACCTATTTACTTTATTGTTAATCTCTAGCCCCTTGGGTCAGGTTTTGGCCTTCTGACCCGGCGATATGTTTATTGCGGGCAACCAGCCTATCAAAAGTTCACGATTTAAGACAAATCTAATGCTTTATGCAGGCTTGCCCCCTCATCCCGTCATGGAGTGAGCGAGAGCTTTTCGGACGCTTAGATGCAGGGTTTATTTGAGTAAAGCCATTGCATTTTTGGCACAAATTTGGCACACTTGGTAGAGAAAAATGACAGCACATGGTGATAGGCCAGGACAACTGGAAGATTTTAAAATCGCTAAGAGTTTTGTTGTTACGCATCATGGCGTGTCGCTGCGTGTCAGGAAAAACCGACTTGAAAAACGGAAGTTCTTCATGGGGCCGTGGGTTCGATCCCGGGTCTTTCGAAATTAAGATGAGCTGATGCTTGTTTTTTCCTGATCAAAATGGATCTACTTATTATGAGAAGCTAGAAGGATGTTAAAACATAAGCCTAATAAAATATGGATTGATGCAGATGCTTGCCCTAAAACTGTTAAGGAAATGGTTTTTAAGGCAAGTCGTCGTTTGAAGATATGCGTTGTATTAGTGGCCAATGCTTATCAGGCAATTCCACTTAGCGAACTCATACAGCTGATTGTTGTCGGCAAGGGAGAAGACGTGGCAGATCAACATATCATTGATCAGGTAGAAGCCTATGATCTTGTTGTTACAGCAGATATTCCTTTGGCAGCAAAGATTGTGGCAAAAAAAGCTATTGGAATAAATCCTCGAGGAGAAATTTATACTGAAAAAAATGTTGGTGGTATTTTATCCATGCGAGATTTTATGAAAGAGCTGCGTGATGAAGGTACTATTACCAGTGGACCTAGGCCATTTGTCCCAAAAGATCTGCAGCTATTTGCTAATTCCCTCAATAAACTTCTTTCATAATCCCTATAAAGCCCAGCATTAGCTCTGTATTTTTACTGCCCAGGCAGTAATTAATCGCTGAAATCGACATTCTTTCTTGTAATATTGCCTATTCTGTAAGTTTTTACCGCCAAGGCGGTAAAAAAGACAGGGAATCCATGCTGACCTGTTGCAAATAATCCTTTTTCATGTTATAATTACCATAAAGACGGTAAACCATAGGTGCAAGCGACATGTTACACAATTTAGATAAAATAATATTGTTTCATCGAAAAAAAAGCGGGTTTTCGCGAGAAAAGTTAGGCAAATTGGCGGGGATTGGAAAAACAACTATTTATGACATTGAGCATGGGAAGCAAGGTGTCCAATTTTCCTCTTTGTTAAAATTGTTAGATATTTTAAACATTCACATAAAGCTCGAAAGCCCACTAATGAGCCAGTGCATGGGGGTTATCGATGAAAAGAGCTAAGGTTTTTGTAAACAAAAAATTAGCTGGTTTTTTGGAAGAAACCTCTTTTAAGAAAAGCTATAGGTTTTCGTATCTGAAAGACTACGTCGACGAACCTGTATCATTGACGATGCCTGTGGAAAAGAAGGTTTTTGAATTCGATTGCTTCCCTCCTTTTTTTGACGGTGTTTTACCTGAAGGTTTCGAATTAGAGACGTTATTGAAAAGGTCAAAGATCGATGCAGACGATTATTTTTTGCAATTGGTAACTGTTGGTAATGATCTGGTCGGAAATGTGACTGTTGAGGCGTATCATGAATAGATGTCCTATTACGTTTGAAAAATGTGGGACAAAAAAATATTCCACGAAAGGGTTGAGACTTTTATCAAGAAATTTACAGAACCTAAACGATTTCCCTTATTCTTCAGAAAACCAGCGAAATCTAGCTCAAGATTACTGCGATAAATTGTCGATTCAAGGGGTGCAACTTAAGCTAAGCGTTCGCTTAAATGCTGCAAAAGGCGTCTTTGAACCAATAGCATGTGGCGGCATATATATTTTAAAACCTCAACATGCAATATATTCCAACCTTCCAGAAAACGAAGATATAACCATGCGTTTGGCTG
>Ga0307991_1000902_pt1 | contig 21561 bp, 13 predicted proteins | sample EllFjometagen131_FD_203146 | JGI IMG/M metagenome (GOLD analysis project Ga0307991, IMG submission 203146) | Marine microbial communities from Ellis Fjord, Antarctic Ocean - #131 | ecosystem: Environmental > Aquatic > Marine > Unclassified | place: Southern Ocean | collected 2014-10-08 | reverse complement strand
TGTGGCAATCCCAACAAAGTCTGTCTTCAAAATTTTTGTGATGTTGAGGAACATAAGCACTTAATTTTGCATCGATTATTTGATTTTCATGACATCGAATGCAGTTGTTATGAACAACTTGCTTGCCCTCATCTCTAATCATTATAACTTGTGGCTCCATGCGTGCGGTAAAAATTGATGCATGTCTTATTCCATCTTTGCCTTTGAAATAATATTTGTTTACAAAATTATCGTGAGGAACATGGCAATCGTTACAATTTGCTACTTCACGATGTGAGCTATGATTCCAGCTAGCATATTGAGGAGCCATAATATGACAATTTACACATGTTTCAGAATTATCCGAAAGATAGGAATGAGCTTTCGAAATATAAACTACATAGAAAAACAAACCTAAGAAAATACTAATAAATATGAAAAGAATAAGGGGAAATTTATCATGTATTTTATTATCTTCTTTCATTTGTAACAGTTTATTTGCAATGTAAATTTACAGAAAAAACAAGTAGTGTCCGATAAAATTAATTTTTTAAAAAAAAATGTAAATTACACCAATCAATTTTTGCCTCGTTCCTAAAGGATGAATTAATTGTTAGCAATTTATATTATTTTAAAAATTTCACGACAAGAACCTCAAATATTTCATCTCCGGTGTTTTTCCATTCTCTGTTCTCATCGCTGCTAATTTCTATTAAATTGTTTTTGCCAAAAACAAATTCTTCATTTTCTACTCTTAGAGTTGCTGTTCCACTCAACACCCAAAACATAACATCAACAGGATTTTTATGAATATCTATTACCTCTCCTACTTGCAATCTTAGATGAACAATTTCCAGATTTTCTTTTGAAAATAAAACTCTGCCGTCCAAATCAAAAGGAACTTTGGGAGCAGAGTTTAGTTTTGTTATTTTCATATTAACCTTTAATCATTGTTAATATCATCTTGAATCTTTCGTTTGCCTTTACAGCATGTGGAATATTTGCAGGCATTATTATTGAATCCATAGTTTCGAGAAAATAACTTTCTTTATTAATTAGCACTTCTGCTTTTCCATCAACAATTTGAATTAAGGCATCGAAAGGAGCAGTATGTTCGCTTAATCCCTCTCCTTTATCAAATGCAAATAATGACACATTTCCGGTTTCGCGTTTAATAACCGTTTTGCTTACAATAGCATTTTCAGAATAGTTAATTGATTTTTCAAAACAGAAAATATTTGATTTTTTAAATTCCTTTTTTTCCATAACAATTGTTTTTTAGAAACAGTATCATTTTATAATGAACTGTTTTTGTTAATTAATTTATATTTATTTTCAGTAGTGTCCGGTAAAATTAATTTTTAAAAAGAGGATGTAAATTACACCAATCATTTTTTGCCTTAACAGCATGTGGAATATTTGCAGGCATTATAATTTCATTATATCTTCAATTTCTTTTTTCAATTCAGGAAGGTGATTAGTTTTTATTGCCCAAACAATAGTATCATCAATACTAATGTCAAAAAGATATTTTTTAGCTCGCTTTGTCATATAACAAAAACTTTGAATTTTCTATTTCGTCTTTTAAATAAGGGTTTTTAAAACTTTTTTCTGTTAGTAAATCAACTTTTCTAGAAAAAAGTTCTTCTAATTCAGACCAAAATTTCATTAAGTTTTCTCCTTTTTCAACAGGTGGTAAATTTTCCAATTCTACAATCAAATCAATATCGCTTGTTTCAGAATTAAAATTTCCATTCAATAAAGAACCAAAAACAAATAATCGTATAACTCTATATTTATTACACAATTCAAATAATTTACCACGTTTGTTTTCTATTTCATTAGGAAAATTCATATTTCAAAGATACAATTTTTTATAAATATTTAATTATTCTTTTTTTTACAAATAAGACTAAATTTTATTTTAAGGTACTGGAGAAAATTAATTTGCACATATTGACTTTTAGTAAAGTTTGTTTTAATAAGGTTTGTTAGGTGGTCGTCATGTTTTTCTACTAAGGTTTATTTTTACAAAATAAGGTTTTGGGATTATGCAGAAATCATATAATAACATATTATTACATTAGCAAAAACCTTATGACTAAAAGGAATCCATCTGGATTTAAGCTATTAACTTTAGTAATAAATACAAACTCAGTCTGCAACCTTATTACCATATTTTTTCTAAGTTTTGTTTATAATGTTGAATAAACATTTGTAGTTTTTCGGAAAACTCTTTTTCTTATTACAAGCTGTTAGACTTTATTTCATTTCTAGCACATCAAAATAATATTTAGCCACAAATCAATTATTTTTTCTTAATCATTTTCCAGCCATAAATCAAAAGAGATGTAAATACAATTCCAAATAATAAACCATAGAAATTAATGGGGTCACCTTCTTTCTTTTCTTTGAAAAATATATCAATGAGACCAAGAATTATTGTAATTATTCCTAAAATAAAAAGTGATGCAAATAAAAATTTATCGGAAATATATTTCTCAATTTTTAATTTATTGACAGGTCCTTCCCTTCTGGTGTTTTCATAAGCAGAATAATAGCTGTTATCACGCACTTTTGTTCCGTATTTTCTAAAATCCGTATATGGTTTTTTTGGAATATTATATGTTCCATATTTTAATTTAGTATCATACCATTGTCGCTTTTTAGGGTCATTCAACACTTGATAGGCATTATTAATTTGCTGGAACCTACGCTTAGCATCAGGAAGCTTACATACATCAGGATGATAAATCTTGGCAAGATTATAAAAAGATTTTTTTATTTGCTCATCGGAAGCATCACGGGAAACTGACAATATTTTATAGTAGTCGAATTGCATTTGTACAAAACTAAGAAAAATACTTGGAAGGAAAGAAGTTTGGAGTGCCTAGAGTTTGGAGTGCCTAGAGTACTTGGAGTGGAGGGAGTACAAAATATCTTTTCCTAATCATTATATTTATCTGGAAAAATTTATAATTTTGATTTTTCTTAAAATTTTCTTTTGGAAATGAAATTAAAATCATTAATTCGGATGCTTGGTCCCGGTTTATTGTATGCCGGTGCTGCTGTTGGTGTTTCTCATCTTGTTCAATCTACCAGAGCTGGTTCAAATTTTGGTTTCGACCTGGTTTTGGTTTTGATAATTGCTAACATTCTCAGGTATCCTTTCTTTGAATTTGCTCCAAGATATGCTTCTGCAACAGGAAAAAGTCTTGTTGATGGTTATAATTCTATTAGCAAATGGGCACTTGGATTATTTGCTGTTCTTCAGGTTTCAACAATGTTTGCAATACAGGCAACCGTAACAATTGTTACTGCCGGAATTGTTGGATATATTTTCAATATTCCTTTAAACACAATTTGGGTTAGTTCAATTATTCTTGTCGTTTTAATGATTATAATATTATTTGGAAGATACTCAGCTTTAGACAAAATAATAAAGTATGTAATTGTGATTCTTGCTTTGTCAACAATTATTGCAGTTTGTTTTGCTTTAAATCTAAAGGTTGAAAAAATTCCTGAGCAATTAATTTCATTCGATTGGAAAAATCATATTCATCTTATTTTTCTAATTTCATTTATCGGATGGATGCCGGCACCATTAGATATTTCGGTATGGCATTCTTTGTGGTCAGTGGCAAAAACTAAAGATTTAGGATACAAACCAAATCTAAAACAATCTTTAACAGATTTCAATATAGGTTATATCGGAACAGCAATTCTTGCATTATTTTTTCTCACCTTAGGAGCTTTAGTAATTCACGGAACTGGCGAAGAACTTTCGGAAAAAGGAGTTGTTTTTGCAGGACAATTTATTAGCATGTACACAAAAAGCATTGGCAATTGGTCATATCCTTTAGTTGCTGCTGCTGCCCTTGCAACTATGTTCAGCACTACTCTAACTTGTCTCGATGCTTATCCTCGTGTTCTCACTCCTACTTTTAAAATTTTATTTCCAAAAACAAAAAAGATACTTATTCAATGGGAAGTTGTTTGGATGGTTATTCTTGTAATTGGCACAATAATTATTCTTAGCATTTTAGCAAGTTCTATGCAATTTATGGTAAAACTTGCAACAATAATTTCTTTTGTTACCGCTCCTATTCTTGCTATTTTAAACTATAAAGTTATAACTCAAAAACATGTACCAATAGAAGCGAGACCAAAACTATGGCTTAAAATATTAGCATGGTTCGGAATGATTTTCCTTAGTTTGTTTAGTATCTTTTATATTCTGTGGTTAATTTTTCCAAATTATTTTTATGTAATTTTACAGCTCTCATAATCTAAAAAAAAACATGCACATTGATATAATTACAATATTTCCTGAATCTTTTAACAGCATCTTCAACAGCTCTATTATCAAAATAGCAAAAGAGAAAAAATTGGTTGACATCATCTTTCATAACCTGAGAGATTATACTGAAAACAAATATAGAAGTGTTGATGATTATCCTTTCGGTGGTGGCTCGGGAATGGTTATGATGATTGAACCGCTTGCAAAATGTATAGAAAAATTAAAATCCGAAAGAAAGTATGATGAGATTATTTATACCAGCCCCGATGGAGAACTTTTAAATCAGAAAATAACTAATCATATTTCTACTTTCGAAAACATTATTATTCTTTGCGGACATTACAAAGGCATAGACGAAAGAATAAGAGAACATTTTATTACTAAAGAAATTTCTATTGGCGATTATGTTTTATCTGGTGGCGAATTGGCAGCAGCAGTAATTTGTGATGGAATTATTCGTCTTATTCCGGGAGTTTTAGGCGATGAAACTTCTGCTTTATCAGATTCTTTTCAGGATGATTTGCTTGCACCACCGCTTTATACAAGGCCTGCCGACTATAGAGGATGGAAGGTTCCTGAGATACTACTTTCGGGACATGAAGCCAAAATCCAACAGTGGCGAACTGATAAAGCTATAGAGAGAACAAAAGAAAGACGCCCTGATTTATTAGACAAGGATATATAAAAAAATATTTTCTTTAAATTTGTTTTTAATAAAAAATAAAACAGTATATTTGCACCCGTTTTTACAGACCAATCTTTTTAAAATATCGGATAATGAATAAGTCGGAATTAATAAATCATGTTCAGGATAAATATGTTGAAAAAAAACAATTTCCTGATTTCAAAAGTGGAGACACTATCACTGTTACCTATAAAATTATTGAAGGCAGCAAAGAACGTTTACAAAGTTTTCAGGGAGTAGTTCTCCAGATAGTTGGCACTGGAACTACCAAAACTTTCACTGTGAGAAAAATCACAAGTGGAATTGGCGTTGAAAGGATATTTCCGATTTCATCTCCTTTTATTGACAAAATCGTTGTTAATAAAAGAGGTGTTGTCCGTAGAGCCAGAATTTTCTACCTTAGAGGTCTTACCGGCAAAAAAGCAAGGATTAAAGAAAAAAGAGTTAAAACTTTTAAAGCTAAAGCTTAGATTTTCTCGCTGCTCGTTACTCGGTGCTCGTTTTTCGGTGCTCGTTTTTCAGAATAATATTTTATATTCCTTATGCTATAGTTTAGTTTGACTATTGTATGATTTTCTTTCGCTAAAGTTACGGAATGCAGGCTTCCCTATTAACTTCGGAAGTGAATGACAATTGAATGACTACTGAATGACAATCGAATGACTACTGAATGACAACTGAATGGCAATCGAATGACTATTGAATGACAATTGAATGACAATCGAATGACCACTAAATGACTACAGAATACTTCACATAATCCAGCATCAGGTGAATCTCTTCTTCATCAATTCCATGTTTCATAAGATATTGCTCATCATCTTTAAATCCTGACAAAAAGGATTTAAAATCATTATCTTTTTGTTCGATGCTTTTTATATAATTTTCAAAAGCAATTTGTTTATTTCCCAAACACCATTCAAGGTGAGCATAATTCATAAAATCATATTTGTTTGGTTCGCTTTTTAACAATTTTTTATAATATTTTTTAGCAACATCAAATTTACCTACAATGAAAGAACACCAAGCTATAGGACGTAAAATACTGATGTTGGAAGGAGCAAGAAATTCTACTTTAAAATAATAATCAAGTGCTTTTTTATAATCTTTCTTTTCAAGATAGCAATGTCCTATGTTTGCCTGAATATATAAATCATCTTCTTTGAGTTTTTCGGCATCAATATAACATGCAAGTGCTTTGTCGGTTTCTTTAAGATGCTTGTAACATAAAGCCATTTTTTTCAAATTCCAAAGTCGGTTTGTGTCAAACAATTCTGCTTTTTGATAATAAAAAAGTGCTTCATCATAATTGTCAAGCCGCTGATAGCAATATGCAATTTTTTCAAATAATTCCTGTTTGGTTTCACCTTTTTCAAGAAGATTTTTAAACACATCGAAAGCTTCGGAATAATATTCACGAGAGAAATAGAATTCGCCTATTGTTCTGGTAATTCCAATATTATCTAATAATTTCAGAAAAGTGTTATTATGAAAAGTAAAGCTATTTGTAAATATATCAACAAACTCATCTTTTTGAGGATATAATTTCAAAAAGCGATAATAATCCTGAATATATTGAGTAAAAACGCTATTATCTTTTCTTGGTTTATCAACAATTTCGTCTTCTTTGGAAATTTCACTCATGCCTTCAATTTCGGAATTCAGCATCTCGAGCATCATAGATTTTTGAGCATCAGGCAAATTTTCCAAGTTCAGGCAAAAGGAATATTTATCGGAATTACAAATATGAGAGGACGCAGCCAAGCCACTAATAAAAGAATCTTTATTAATTTTTGTTTCTTCACTTTGCAATGATTCTTTACCAATTTCATTGTCATCATAGAAAGGTAAAAACCAGTTTGGAATTTTATCGAAAAAATCGAAATGTTTAAGCATTTGAAAAGTGCTCATAAAAACATCGGCACCATCAAGCTGCATCTCCGAAAGCTCCTGAAGCTTGTCCATAAGTCCGGGTGAGTCATCAAAAAAACTTCCCCAATCAGGATTTTTATCTTCAATAAATTCATTAGAAATCAGCTTGTCAAGGTCTAATTTTTCTTTTATCTTTGGTTGTATTTTAAGAACTTCAGGAACAATTTCTTCATGGAATTTTTTTGTAACTTTTTCTGTTTCTTTGGATTTTAACAGTTGGATAATAACCTTTTCGCTTTCTGCTTCAAAATTTAGTATATCTTTTAAATAATGAATTTTTTCAATTATTGCGGGATAGAATTGAAGTCGGGAATTATAAATATAAAAACATATTATCAAGCCAACAAGTGCTCTGTGCCATACTTCTTCCTGTCGGTTTTCATAAAATTCAAAAAGCAAATCAAATTTTTGCTCATCAAAATATCGCAAAAGACTTAGAGTTACTCCACTGACAATAAGACATTTTTCATACCAGTGAACGTTATCGGATTTTATAATTTTTTTGACAAGTTTTTTTTCTGTTTCGCCATATTTATCTGATAGCCACAAATAGTCAAAAAGCAAATTTGTCAATTCCTGCCTTTTAGTATCCTTACTATCTTCATTTCCATTAATCGAAATTTCTTCCAGAACTTTATCCAATTCATCAGCAAATTTTTCTTTCTTAAACAAAGAATTTGTTTTACTGACAATGTTGAGTTTTTCTTTTAAGACATTTTGTTTTTGTAATGAAACATAAGTTTTAAGATTGTCTTCCAAACTTCCTTTAATCTGGTCTGACAGCTTAAGAATGGATAAGATAAGATTGTTGTAAATTGTTTTTCTTTGAGGGTCTTCAACTCCTGAGAAAGTATATTTTAAAATATTTTGATAAGTATCGTTTAGTTTTTCAAACTGTACTCTAAAATCAATTTTATTACTTTGTTCAATTAATTCTCTTAGAATATCGAGTGCATCTTTAATTTTTTTCTTAGATATTAATTTGCTAATCTCATTATATTTTTCATGGATTGTCATATTGTTCATACTATTCATTTTTAAGCAAACAATTATTAAGGCTGTAATTTATAAAAAATTACACATAACAATAATTATACCTCATAAATTTTTAAGAAATATTGGCAGGTCTTAATAAATCACCATTTTTCTTACTAATCTTTTCTTTTCAAATTCAATAGAATAGTAATAAACTCCTGTAGAATAATTTGAAACATTAATTTCTATTTGGTTTTTTCCGGTGGGATAATATTTACTTTCAGAATATATCTTTCTTCCAAAAACATCAACAATCTCAAAGTTAATTTTCCCTGAATTTGGCAAAGTAAAATCAATTATAGTTTTTTCATTTGTTGGATTTGGTTTGTTTTGCTGTAAATAGAATTCTTTCTTCATTTCATCCATTCCAACTATTTGACATAACACAATTGTTGTATCATTAAATTTATAAGTATCGCCAGTCAAAGAAGTCCATGAATACAGCTTAAAACTTCCATTAGCAATATAACTAACACTAAAACTATAATGAACAGTATCATCTGGCAAAAGTACTCCTGACCATGTTTCATTTACAGGAATTCCTAAACCCTGCCTGTAGCTAAGCGGAATTGAATAAAGTGTATCCTTGCCAAAGTTTTTAATAGCAACTTTCACTACCACAGTTGAACCTCCTACACTTGGAGTATCAGGATAAATAATCTCATCTACTCCTGCATCAATATCAATTTTCTTTGCGGTAATTTCAAAGTCATCAATTGCCCAACCATCTAATACTTTACTATAACCATCAGATGTAAACTTAAACTTAAACTGTACAGGTGTTGCATTATTATTGAATTTAGAAAGGTCAAAAGATGTATATGTCCAACCACTATTAGTTCCTGTCCATGATGTAAGTGTATTATACCAATTAACTCCTAAAGAATCTCCCTTTTTACCAAGATTATTCCATGTGTTTCCTCCATTTTCAGTATATTGAATTTTACATCTACCCCTACCAGAATATGTATCATACCAATGATAAAATCGCATTACTAAACAAGTTACATTTGAAAAATCAAAATATGGAGTATAAAGGTCATCATTCATATTAGGAGAATAATGTCCGTTAAGATTAGTAGTCCAAACATTAGGTTGACTATGTGGTGAATTAATAATACTTGCCAATGGAATTCCTAATTCCCATTTCGTTTGATAGCTTTTGATAAAATCATTTGGCCCATTCCCATCAAAATCATCAAAATAAAATGGTGTGCAAATATGTTCTCCCTTTAGAGAAATGCACATTGTATCATTATTATTACATCCATCCTGATTGAGAGCAGTGTAGGCACAAATATTAATATTTCCAAGTGGAACTGTTAATAAAGTATTAAAAGTATAATCAACAAAATTTCCCGGCAATAACTGACCTAAATAAGTTTCACTAATAGCAGGAGCAGAATTCACTGAATATTTTATCGGAATATTTATCAAAGTATCATTACCATAATTAAAAATCCTAACTTTAACTATTTGTTGAGAACTTTCATATATTGGAACATATGGATTAAGAATCTTTTTTACTCCAGCATCAAACGGAAATAATTCTATTTCATCAGCTCCAATCATTGGCAATAAAGCCCGAGCATCTCCATCTATATCTTCAGTTACAGCAACTAATGGTATTGCTATACCTGATAATATTGTGGATATTAAGTGTAAATCTGTGTCGCTTGTGAAAGGTGGATTAATATCTTCAGAATGTAAATTCATCCCACTAACACTTTGTAATGCTGTTAACGAATTTATATTGTTTCCTGCCCCCCAACCAACAAAAGATGCTCCTGTCGAATAGAAATCATTATAATCAGATGATAATATTGCATTAGGAGTATTGAATTTTGCTGCATATCCACCTTCAGTATTTGAAAATATATTGTTCGTTATATTTTGGCTATTTCCACTTGAAGTATAGAATGCATAGCTATTTCCTATTAGTATTCCTTTAAGATTACAAGAATTATAGTAAACGTCAATATATGATGAAGATGAAAAATGGATACCATGCCATGATGCTGTACCTGTACTACCTGTACCTGTAAGACTAACAAAATTGTTAGCAATAAGGCATCTATCAGTTAATGAACCATCTACATGATAAAAATACATTCCGTAATGTGTTGATGTTCCTCCATGTATATGTATTTTATTCTTAGTAACGGTCATATAGTCACAATAAGAAAAATTACAACCACAAAATGAAGTAGAATTTGCTCCATTTTCAATTTTATTATTATTAATAATAACTGAATCCTGATACCTTAGATTTATTCCATTGCTATAGAATCCTTCAATAATATTATTCTCAAAAATGTTTCCCTTCTCCCCCAATGTGGATGAATAACCTTCCATATAAATAGCATTGTAACCTTTTTTTAAATGATTATTTCTAAAAACATTATAGTTATCATTACCATCATCTGAATAAATACAAGAAGCCATGTTGGACGTGCTTGGAGCACATTCAATAACATTATTTTCAATAATATTATAATTTGCACCTCCTGTAAATAATAAAACAACCCCGTATAGTGAAGCATTTGATTTTATTGTTAATTTTCTGAAAGTTACATAATCTGCTGAATTAAATTTTATAATATAATTATTTTGCTGATTATTAGGAGCATAAAAGATTTCTGCAGCAGTACTATCATTTCCATAGCCCTGAAATGTAATAGTACTTGAAAAAGATGCTCCGGGAATAGAAGTAATTTCTAAATGCTCATAATATATTCCCGGATAAACATTAAAAACTACATGACTATCTATTCCACAATAATTCAAAGCAAATAATGCATCATTAAAAGTTAAATAATCGGGATTGATGCCTCCAATATTATATATACCATGCATATTACCACAAGAAATAACTTTAGACATAGCTGTATCGTTTATATTCCATTGGTCAGCAGTGTCATTTGGATTATATGTCCATGCTTTTATTACACTTATTCCACTCTGGAAGTTATATGTTCCTATTTGAACAGAATCAGCAACTGCTCCAGGTATAAGTATCCCCGACCAATTGAATGCCGGCTGTGTTACACCATTAACACTCCAGCCAACTTTAACTTTAGTAAGATTAGCTAAACCAAAATTTTTAAATGTAGCTTTAACAGCTTGATTTCCTGAAATTACAGGAGAAACAGGTTTGTCAATTGACAAAACTCCTGCATCATTAACTATTGGATCAGATATTTTAACATCATCTATTGCAATATCACTTTGTAATTGCAAGCCTGTTATACTACGAAATCTAATTTTTGTAACATTCTTATATGGAATTAAATTAACGATTGCTTTAGTCCATGGCGAAGAACTATTGTTCTGTTGTTGCCCTGAAATTGTCCAGATATCCAATACCCATTGACATCCATACCAAATATCTATATGAAGCGAACCCATTGCCTGTCCATACATATGATAATAAAACTCAAGAGTTGGTGCATTCATCACAGTTAAATCTAAACATGGTGTTGTTAAAATAGCTGTTTTTGAAAAACAAAATGAAGCTTCAGTGTACATATATTTACCTACTCCATTTGTATGGTCTCCTATTGGTCCTGTATTAGATGATGGAGTTGTTCCTAAGCGTGCACCCCAGTCTGCATTATCACTTGTTTCGTTTACCCACCCATTAACAGTTCCACATACCGCTGTACATGCAGTTCCACATGTAGGAAAAGTTTCAAAAATTTCATAAAAAGGAAAGGTTGTAATTGGCGTTGAACATCCTGGTGGGTTTGGTGGAGTATAAATAACAAATTGATTACATCCCAAAAATGGTTCTACTGACTGATTGTGAGCTGCAGAACCATCAATAGCATAAACATAATAACAGAAGGTATCTAATAAATTAAAAGGTCCTGTAAGAGTATCAATTCTACCATAAAATATATTGCCGGTAGTATTAAGCATTCCTAATGTATCCGGCAAGCCATTGTTATAAGTATAAACTAACATAGCTGTATCAATTCCTGAAGAATCTGTAATTGTAGCATAAATATCAAAAGGTCCGGTTTGTTAAACCGAGTCAATTAATATTGGCTGATTTAATGAAATATTTGGAGGTATTAACTCTGAAATACTTCCTATAACTTTTATATCATCTAATAACCACCCGTAATTACCTGAACTTCCAATATTAAGAGCATCTGATAATTGAAATTTAATTTTTACCTGCGAGCAATTTCCGACAATTGATGAAATATTAAATTGCTCATATTTCCACCAGCTATTTACCGGTATTGCACTATTATTACTAGGCTGCCAATCTGTACCATAAGAAGTAGAAGTAAATTTATTTCCAATAGCGGCAAAAGTTCCATTTCCCAGATAATTAGCACCAATAAGTTTTGTCCAGTTTACACCATTATTACCTGATACATAAATTTCTGCAGCATTATAAAAATCAATTTTACAAATTTGTGAAAATTTTAAAATTACATTTGAATATCCAATAGTGCTAAATGCGTCAGTTGTTAAAATGGATATATCGTTTTGTGAGACAGTACATGAATCAGAACGTAATCCTTGTGTTGACAATGTATTAGAAATCGCCCATTGGTTAACAGCAGAACCTACTGAATCCATTGTTACACTATCAGCCAAGGATGGCAATTCAAAATTTTCGTGAAAAACAATCGTTTGAGAAATTCCTGTAAAGTACAATAATGTAAAAAAAGTAAATAGTAGTTTCTTCATGATATTTGAAATTTTAGGATTATACGCAAATATAATAAAAAAAAATATTTATTCACTTAGTAAGTGATATAAATATTTTCAGCAATAATAATAAATACTAAATGGAAGTTGGATTTCTAATTTACAATGCTTGCTTTTTCAATACCTAAAAGCTTTTAGAAACTTGTTAAGTAAAACAAATTATTTCATTAAAATAAATTTTTTATCCAGACTATAATTATATTTCATAAATTTTTAAGAAATATTGGCAGGTCTTAATAAATCACCATTTTTCTCACCAATCTCCTATTCTCAAATTCAATAGAATAGTAATAAACTCCTGCAGAATAATTTGAAACATTAATCTCGATTTGATTATCTCCAATGGGATAATATTTGCTTTCAGAATATATCTTTCTTCCAAAAACATCAACAATTACAAAGTTAATTTTCCCTGAATTTGGCAAAGTAAAATCAATTATAGTTTTTTCATTTGTCGGATTTGGTTTGTTTTGCTTTAAATAAAATTCTTTCTTCATTTCATCCATTCCAACTATTTGACATAACACAATTGTAGTATCATTAAATTTATAAATATCCCCAGGCAAAGAAGTCCATGAATACAGCTTAAAGCTAGCATTAGCAATATAACTAACACTAAAACTATGATGAACAGTATCATCTGGTAAAAGTATTCCTGTCCATGTTTCATTTACAGGAATTCCAAAAACCTGCCTGTAACTAAGCGGAATTGAATAAAGTGTATCCTTGCCAAAGTTTTTAACTGCAACTTTCACTACCACAGTTGAACCTCCTACACTTGCAGTATCAGGATAAATAATCTCATCTACTCCTGCATCAATATCAATTTTCTTTGCGGTAATTTCAAAGTCATCAATTGCCCAACCATAAAAATAACTAAAAGTTGAATTTGAGCTGAATTTAAACTTAAACTGTATTGGTAACATACTATTATCAAATTGCGAAAGTTTATAAGATGAATAAGTCCAACCATTATTAAGACCTGTCCAAAAACTTATACCATTTACTTTTGCATTATACCAATTCACACCATTAGTATCACCAACACATCCAAGATTTTGCCATGTTATTCCACCATTTTCAGTATATTGAATTACACAATTATCAAAACCAGATTCTGTTTCATACCAATGAAAAAATCGCATTGTTAACCCTGACGCATTTGAAAAATTAAAATACGGAGTATAAAGGTCATCATCCATATTAGGAGAATAATATCCGTTAAGATAAGTAGCCCATACATTAGGCTGACTATGTGGTGAATTAATAATACTTGCCAATGGAATTCCAAGTTCCCACCTCGTGGGATTGCTATTAATAAAATCATTTGGTCCATTCCCATCAAAATCATCAAAATAAAAAGGTGTGCAAATATGTTCTCCCCATAGAGAAATGCACATTGTATCATTATTATTGCATCCATCCTGATTGAGAGCAGTGTAGGCACAAATATTAAAATTTCCAAGTGGCACAGTTAATAAAGTATTAAAAGTATAATCAACAAAATTCCCAGGCAATAACTGACCTAAATATGTTTCACTAATTGCAGGTGCAGAATTCACTGAATATTTTACCGGAATATTTGTCAAAGTATCATTACTATAATTAAAAATTCTAACTATAACAGATTGCTGAAAATTTTCATAAATTGGAGAATAAGGAGAAATAATTTCTGTTATTCCTGCATCAAACGAAAATAATGGTAATTCATCAGCACCAATTGTTGGTGAGAAACTACGAGTATCTCCATCTATATCATCTGTTACTGCTATTAATGGTATTGCTAATCCAGACAGCACAATTGATGTTAAGTGTAAATCTGTGAAAGTTAAAAAGGGTGGATTAGTATTAATTGAATGTAAATTCTTACCACTTGCACTTTGAAGTTCTAATAATGTTGTTTTATTTCCTGACCAGTAAACAAAATTTGTTCCTGTTGTATAGTAATTATTATAATCTACTGTTGACAATACTCCCGGATTATCATAGTATGCAGCATATCCTCCAGAAGTATTTACAAATATATTGTTTAAAATATTTTTAGTATTTCCACTTGCTTGATAGAATGCAGAACTATTTATTGATGAAGCTCCAGTAAGATTAAACGAATTATAATAAATATCAATATAATGTGATAACTCTAGTGTGATTCCTTTCCATTTTTTTGTACTTGTACCTGAAATACTAATAAAATTGTTTGCTATAAGACTTCGATTTGTTGACGAACCTTTTACTTTGACCAAATGCAATCCGATAAATGCTGATGTTCCATTTAAGTTTATTTTATTTTTAATAACTGCTATATGATCACATTGATTAATATAACAAGCAGATACTGATACTGAACTTGAAGTTGCTCCATTATTTTCAATTTTATTACCACTAATAATAACTGAATCTTGCCACATTAAGTATAATCCTCCAATATCAAATCCTTCAATAATATTATTCTCAAATATGTTTCCCTTTTCCATCAAAGTGGGTGAATAACCTTTCATCTCAATTGCTATGTAACCATTTTTAAAATGATTATTTTTGAAAACATTATAACTGTCTATATCTCTATTTGATCTAATACAATAGGTATTGTAAATGGAGGCATAACCCCATTCAATAACATTATTTTCAATAGTATTATAACAACTACCTCCTGTAAAATATAATACAGATCCCTCTTGTGTTGGATTTGATTTTATTGTTAAACACCTGAAAGTTATATAATCAGCAGAATCAAATTTCACCACAAATGGATTTGTTGGATTAGTATTATAACAAAGTACTACAGCAGTACTATCATTACCATAGCCATTAAAAGTAATAGTATTTGAAGCAGATGCTCCGGGAATAGGAGTAATTTCTAAATGCTCATAATATATTCCAGGATAAACATTAAAAACTACATGACTATCAATTCCACAATAATTCAAAGCAAATAATGCATCATTAAAAGTTGAAAAATCGGGATTGCTGCCTCCAATATTATATGTACCATGCATATTACCAACACAAGAAATAATTGAAGACATAGCTGTATCGTTTATATTCCATCCGTCAACTGCGTCATTTGGATTATATGTCCATGCTTTTATTACACTTGCTCCACCCTGGAAGTTAAATGTTCCTATTTGAACAGAATCAGCAACTGCTCCGGGTATAAGTATCCCCGACCAATTGAACACCGGCTGTGTTACACCATTAACACTCCAGCCAACTTTAACTTTAGTAAGATTCACTAAACCAAAATTCTTAAAAGTAACTTTAATAGCTTGATTAAATTTTACTACAGGAGAAACAGGTTTATCAATTGACAAAACTCCGGCATCATTAACTATTGGCTCAAATATTTTAACATCATCTATTGCCATATCACTTTCGAAATACGAGCCTGTTATTCCACGGAATCTTATTTTTGCAACATTCTTATATGGATTTAAATTAACAATTGCTTTAGTCCATAGTGCAGAACTATTGTTCTGTTGTTGCCCTGAAATTGTCCAGATATCTAATAACCATTGACCTCCATACCAAATATCTATATGAACCGAACCCATTGTCTGTCCATACATATGGTAATAAAACTCAAGAGTTGGTGCACTCATCACTGTTAAATCTAAACATGGTGTTGTTAAAATAGCTGTTTTCGAATAACAAGATGAAGCTTCAGTGTACATATATTTATCTGCTCCATTTGTATGGTCTCCAATTGGTCCTGTATTAGATGATGCAGTTGTTCCTAAACGTGCACCCCAATCTGCATCATCACTTGTTTCGTTTACCCATCCATTAGCAGTTCCACATACTGATGTACATGAAGTTCCACCTATAGGAAAAGTTTCAAAAGTTTCAAAAAACGGGAAAGTTGTTATAGGAGTGATACATCCAGTTGGTGGTGGTGAAGTATAAATAACAAATTGATTACATCCAAAAAATGGTTCTAATGACTGATTGTGAGCAGCAGAACCATCAGTTGCATAAACATAATAACAGAAGGTATCTAATAAATTAAAAGGTCCTGTAAGAGTATCAATTCTACCATAAAATATATTGCCGGTAGTATTAAGCATTCCTACTGTATCGGGCAAGCCATTGTTATAAGTATAAACTAACATAGCTGTATCAATTCCGGAAGCATCAGTAATTGTAGCATAAATATCAAAAGGTCCTTTATAATATGCTGTATCAATAATAATTGGCTGATTGAGACTAATGACCGGAGGTATCAACTCTGAAAAAACCCCAATAACTTTTATATCATCTAATAACCACCCGTAATTACCTAAACTTCCAACATTAAGAGCATCTGATAATTGAAATTTGATTTTTACCTGTGAACAATTTCCAACAATTGATGAAATATCAAATTGCTCATATTTCCACCAGCTATTTACCGGTATTGCATTATTATTACTCGCGTGCCAATCTATTCCATAAGAAGTAGAAGTAAATTTATTTCCAATAGCGGCAAAAATTCCGTTTCCCAGATAATTAGCACCAATAAGTTTTGTCCAGTTTACACCATTATTACCTGACACATAAATTTCTGCTGCATTATAAAAATCAATTTTACAAATTTGTGAAAATTTTAAAATTACATTTGAATATCCAATAGTGCTAAATGCATCAGTTGTTAAAATGGATATATCGTTTTGTGAAACAGTACATGAATCAGAACGTAATCCTTGTGTTGCTAATGTATTAGAAATCGCCCATTGGTTAACAGCAAAACCTACTGAATCCATTGTTACACTATCAGCCAAGGATGGCAATTCAAAATTTTCGTGAAAAACAATCGTTTGAGAAATTCCTGTAAAGTACAATAATGTAAAAAAAGTAAATAGTAGTTTCTTCATGATATTTGAAATTTTAGGATTATACGCAAATATAATAAAAAAAAATATTTATTCACTTAGTATGTGATATAAATATTTTCAGCAATAATAATAAATACTAAATGGAAGTTGGATTTCTAATTTACAATGCTTGCTTCTTCAAAACCTAACAGGTTTTAAAAACCTGTTAGGTTTAAAAGTTTAAAAAACAATTAAGAAATCATTTCATCAAAATAAATTTTTTATCTCCGGCTGGCTCAAATATATTATTTAAATGGTCGTAGTGGAAATATTCGGTTTCTCGTTTAATACCATTAAGCCCCGTGTCTATAAAATTATTCATAAGATAATCAAAAATATAGGCAGCGTGTTTTCTTCCGGCATAAATGCTTAAATTATTAACTCTGCCTATTAGCATATTTCTCCTTGAATAAACAAATTTTGCACTATCGAGCAAAGCATATTTTTTAAACTTTCCCGAAATTTTATCGCTCACAAAATGGTTGCAAAAAAGAACTTCTGTAGAATTTTTTTTGTCATTTAATATTTTAAAATCAATCCAGGCATTAATTGCCACTGCATTCAAATCAAAATCTTTATAATATAATTCATAATTAAAACGTTCACTTTTCCTTTTAGTATAAAGATATTCTTCGAGTTCAATCTGGGCAATATCAAAAATATATGCAAATGTATCTATAAGCAAAAAAGATTCAAGCATGCTTGATGTGTAAACTTTAAATCCATATTTTTTTAGTTCGTTTTCTAAACTTATAGAATAATTGCTCAAAAAAGCAGAATCATTTACATTTTGCAAAAATTTGCTTTTCAATAACAGCAGCGAATCTCTTTGATTTGTATCAAGCAATTCGTAATTGGGAACTTCTTCTGTTTTTAAATTCTCTTTAAATAAAGCATCGGGTTCTAATATTAGCAGTGAAATTTGATTACTTGAATCAACAAACTTTGTTGCTAATTGCTTTTCGATATTGCACGAAAATAATGATAATAGAAAAATTATCGATACGAATTTTAGAATCTTTATTTTCAATGTAGTTTTGTGTTAAAAAATATTTTTTACTATTTTAAAAACAATATATTTTTGTTTTTATTGTATTAATAATTAATTGTTTTAGTTTTTTTGATTGTTCCTAATAAAAAGCGTTTTATTGACTTTTTTAGCATTTGTATATTATTTCCCGTGTATTAAATATTCAATACTTCCATTTCTTGTATTCACTATACATTCAAAAACGCCACCATATCTTAGTCTTCCTATTCTATCACCCCAAACAATCCAATATCCATCAATCTCAACTTTATGAAATGGTTTTTGTTTTAAAATACGTAATCTTCCATACGTTTTATTAACAGTTCTTTTCACAATACGAAGAGATTGCCTTTTTGAAATATTAAGTTCAAGTCCATTTCCATTTACAGCTGCATTATTTGTATTTGTTAATTCAGCGTTTTCTAGTATCGATCTTGCTATTATCAAATCTAGTGAATCCTTTTTATTTTGACCATCTAATGTAATTGTAAATAATGTCATAACAAAAATGGAAACAATTATAAATGATCGGATTTTAATCAAATTAATTATATTGCTAATTGTTAATTTCAAATTGCTTATTATTTTGATAGTTCTTGCTAATGTTCAAATAAAAAAACATATAGATAAAAAATCAAATAAGTTAAAAATCAAGTTCCATCTGCAGAGCTTCATCACTGTCCATACTTATTTTTTTTATTACCGCAGATTTTTTCTTTGCTTTTCCAATCTTCTTTTCCGGTGCTTCTTTCTTTTGTTTTACTTCGCTCGTAGATTTCTTCCCTTGTTGTTTTTTTGTGCTTTCAACTTTGGTTTTATCCTTATCGTTTTGTTTTTTTGTTTTTTTCCCTTTTTCTATTTTCTTGTCTTTCGTAATTATTTTTTCGGATACTTTTATTTCAACTTTCTTTTTTATTTCTTTTTCAGGAATTTCTTCAGGCGTTTTTTTCTGTGAAACTTTTTTGTCAGCTTTGGGTTTTAGTTCTTCAATAATTGGTTTCTCAATATTTTTTTCTTCAACAAGAGTTTCTTCGACAACAGGCTTTTCAACAATAGTTTCTTCATTAATTTGCTCATCATCATTTTCATCATCTTCACAAGGCAAGGGTTCAATAATTTTAAATTTTTTCACTTCATAGTTTGTCAACCTTTTCCCCTTAGCTTTATAACCTTTAACATCAATAAATTCTGCGATATTAACAATTTCGCTTTTCTTGTTTTTTGGTGCTTTTTTCTCATCAAATATAATTTCAATTCTCGGCAGTTTATCTTTTGTAACCATCACCAATTCCGAATCATGATGTTCGGCAATAAAACTATTTTTTCTATCGCTTAGTTCAACTTTAAATCTTTTAACATAATAATTTTTTGAATGTCCATCATAATAAACCGCTGACCAAACATCATTCTCATTAAATTTTTGGATTCTTGTAATATCTTCATCAAAATGATTTGTAAGGTCAAAATTATAAAGTTTATATTCTCCCGAATGCATGATTGTAAGGATTTTCTCATCACCTATAAAAGCACCGAGATATGTTCCTCTTTTACCTGTATTAAGTCTCAGGACAGTTTCATCAAACCAAATATCTCTAGCACCGAGTGTAGAAATTCCATCTTCTTTTAAGAATATTTTGCTAACAGCATGTTTTGTAACAATGTTCCCAATAGAGCCTCTGCCTTTGATTGCAAGCTCACTGAAATCTATTTCTAAGGCAAGCTTTTTCAACTTTGGTCTTGGGCGTAGTTTTACTTTAATAACTTCGGCTTCACCATTAGAATTTGCAGTGAAATAAAGCACTTTAGAATTTTCTTTGCCTTTGGTTAAAACATATTCTTTATCACGAGTAACACCTTTTACAGGAAAACGTTTCATCATTGTATTTCCACGATTTCCATCTCTATAAATTAAATTATAAATTGTGCGGTTGTCATTTTTCTTAAATACATCAACATGAATAATATTCTTTCCTATAAAAATTTTATCACATACTTTAATAACAATAAAAGTTCCATCTTCTTTAAAAGCGATGATATCGTCAATATCGGAACATTCACAAACAAATTCATCTTTTTTGAGGGAAGTTCCAAGGAAACCTTCCTCCCTATTCACATAAAGTTTTTGATTTGTTGCGGCAACCATTGTTGCTTCAATATTTTCAAAATTTCTTATTTCTGTTTTGCGTTCATGTCCCTTGCCATATTTTTTTCTAATATTTTTAAAATAATCTATTGCATAATCAATCAAATGTTCAAGATTAAATTTTACCTTCTCAATTTCTTCTTCTATAGATTTTATAATATCATCAGCTTTAAAAGAATCAAATTTTGAAATACGTTTTATTTTTATTTCTGTTAATCTGATAATATCATCTCGGGTAATTTCTCTATAAAACAATTTTTTATACGGCTTCAAACCATTGTCAATAGTTTCAATAATTGACTCCCATGTTTCGCATTCTTCAATTTTCCTATAAATTCTTTTTTCAATAAATATTTTTTCAAGAGAAGAAAAATGCCAACGTTCTTCAAGTTCAGCTTTATGAATTTCAAGTTCTTTTTTCAGCAGTTCAACAGTGTTTTCTGTTGAAACCTTCAATATCTCTTTTACACCTATAAATCGGGGGTTGTCATTATCAATCACACAGCAATTAGGAGAAATTGAAGTTTCACAATTGCTGAAAGCATACAAAGCATCAATTGTTTGGTCAGGTGAAGTTCCTGCTGTTAGATGAATTATTATTTCAACGTTTTCAGCAGTATTATCATCTATTTTTTTTATTTTTATTTTCCCTTTATCGTTGGCACTGATTATTGAATCAATCAAACTTGTTGTTGTGGTACCAAAAGGAATTTGAGTAATAACAAGTGTTTTTTTATCCTGTTGATGAATTTTTGCTCTGACGCGAACTCTGCCTCCACGAAGACCATCATTATATTTAGTAACATCAGCCTGACCGGAAGTTGGAAAATCAGGAAATATTTCAAAATCCTTATTTTTAAGAATATTGATTGAAGCATC
>Ga0307991_1000899_pt1 | contig 21568 bp, 15 predicted proteins | sample EllFjometagen131_FD_203146 | JGI IMG/M metagenome (GOLD analysis project Ga0307991, IMG submission 203146) | Marine microbial communities from Ellis Fjord, Antarctic Ocean - #131 | ecosystem: Environmental > Aquatic > Marine > Unclassified | place: Southern Ocean | collected 2014-10-08 | reverse complement strand
CTATACCGGGATCAGACTGATCTCCAGGATAGTTTTGGTATCTTTTCTCACCCTACAGCGATGGACCGGGCGATAACCTGCCAGCCAGATGATCCCCTCACCATCCTCAATCACCGGGATTGAATCCCGAATAGAACCGGGGACTTTCTCATCAATTAAAATATCTTTGATCTTCCGGCTCCCCGGCATTGAAAGCGGCCGGTAACGATCTCCGGGGAGTCGGGACCGGACCATCATCGGCGCGACAATTCGGTCCCGGTCGAGATATTCTTTCAAAACCCCTACTTCCGGAAAGGTCTCCCAGTATTGCTTGAGATTGACCGGCTTATTAAACTCAATTAATTGAGGGCGGGGATATTGCCGGATAATAATCCTCGCTCCGATCTCTTTAATTTTCATTACTCCAGGAATCGGTACCTCCCGGGCAGAGAAGGCATTCTTCCAACGGGAAAGCGAGCCGGTAGTAAATATCAGGGTGTCATATTCGCGCAAAGCAGTCACTCCACCAGGTAATATTATCTGGTGCCCAGATGTCCCCGCGATAGAAAGCTTAATATCCCGAAAATAACTCCGGTGGGGGTCACTCACCCCGACTCTCCAGAGAACATTCTTCAACACCTCTCCCTGCTCGAAATTGGTGAGATTGCTGAAACTCTTACAGTCGATCTTAATTTCATCTTCTGAGTCAGAAATTACTCGGGAAAAGGTATCCCCAAGCCTCTCTCTCAAGTAATCATCCCGGTCCCAAACCATCCCGGCCAGGTGAATAAGTCCTTCTTTTACTTTTGGATTATACTCCTTCTCCAGCAATGGGATCAGTTCATGGCGGATCCGATTGCGGAGAAACCGGTGATCCTGATTGGAGAGGTCTTCCCGAAAGGACTCCCCGATTGAAGCCAAGAATTCGCGGAGTTCCAGTCGTCGAACTGCCAGCAGCGGCCTAACAATCCTGAGGTTTCCCTCCAGCCGGGATACCCGCATCCCGCCCAAACCCGCCGGACTACAGCCCCGCAATAACTTAATCAGAACCGTCTCCGCTTGATCGTCAGCGTGGTGTGCCAAGGTAATCGTGGTAATCCCGGTCCGCTTGGAGACCTCAGAAAAAAACGCGTACCTGGCAATCCGGGCCGCCTCTTCCGGAGATCGGCCGCCTTCCTTCATCTCTACCGCGAGATCCCGTCTTCCGGTAATGCAGGGGATATTCAGGCGTTTGGAGAGTGCTTCTACCCATCGGGCATCATCCCGGGAGGCCACGCCACGGAGACCATGATCCAGATGCACCACCATCAACTCAAGCTTCAGGGTCGGAGTCAGCCCGTGCAGGATATGAAGCAGAGCAACTGAATCCGCGCCACCGGATACAGCAACCATGATCCGCGCGCCCTTCTCCCATAAATTGTGCAAGGCGGCGTACTCATTGACCTTTCGGGACAACCCGTACCCCGGATTATCCCGGGGAGACAGTTTTGCTTTCCGGGAATTCACCGGTGAATCTCTCCTTTTTACTTGGGTTTGTTGACTTGATGTTATAATATATATTTTTGCTTTTACAAGCAAAAATATCGAGACAATAACCACGAACATAAACGGACTATTACCACGAAGAACACGAAGTTCACGAAGAAAATTTTTAAAATATGAAAAATAGATCTCTGATTTTTAAGAAAACCTTCGTAAACACAGTCAACCCCGAAAAATTCGGGGTGTTCTTCGTGGTTAAAAAGATACGTCGCAGGCGCTAATTTAAAAGTATGCACTCTTACCACGGCAAAAAAGATATACTTGATTCCCTTGCTCCGCTGAAAGAAGAACTCCGCTCGGTGCGGATCAACCGTGATCAAATATCTATATTCTGTGCCGGTATAAGCCGGAGCGACTTTCCCGAGCCTGACTGGGATTTCCCCTTTATCTATCCTTCCCTGAACAATATAGGTGTTGATTACTTCATGTTGATGAACGCCCTGAATTTCTGTTACTGGGGATCGCCCAAATGGACCATAGTATATAATGGGAGAACTCTCGATGGGGCCTGGGCGATGTTTGCCGCTCTGAGCCGCGCGATTGATGAGAAAATACCAATCTACGATGGGCAGTTTCTGGCCACCGCCGAGGAAGAAGAGATCAAGATGATCTTCCGGGGAGAAGGCGATATACCTCTGCTGGAAGAACGAGTGGCTATCTGCCGGGAAGTTGGTAGAGTGTTGGTAGATCGTTTCAATGGCCGGTTTTATCATCTGGTGGAAGCAGCATCCGGCAGCGCGGTCGAATTGGTCCGATTGCTGGTATCCTATTTTCCGTCCTTTGATGATTCGGCGGAGTGGGAAGGAAATCGGCTCCTCTTCTATAAGCGGGCCCAACTGGCCCCGGCGATGCTCTTCGAACAATGGAAAGGAACCGGAGCCGGCAATTTCAGAGACATTGATGAGTTGACCGCGTCCGCGGATTATAAGATACCTCAGGTTCTCTGCCGGCTGGGTATCCTTGAGTATTCAACTATGCTGGCGGAGTTCGTGGATGAAAAACGCCTGATGCCGGCGCGGTCACGGGAGGAACTTGAGATCAGAACGGCCACTATTCTGGCCTGCGAACTGATCCGGGAAGAATTAGAGAAAAAAATTCCCGGAGTATCATCTCAGGGGGTAGACCGGATGCTCTGGCATATCGGGCAGAAAAAATCTCCGGATGATAAGCCCTATCATCTTACCCTGACGACAAACTATTAACTATGGATTACTGAAACCACGAAGGACACGAAGATCACGAAGAATAGCTGATAAATAGTAAGGTTTCAGTGAACCCTTCGTGACCTTCGTGTCCTTCGTGGTTAAATTTACTAATTTCTATGAAAAACAAGAAAAAGGTTTTATTCGTCTGCATCGGGAACTCCTGCCGGAGCCAGATGGCGGAAGGCTACGCCAGGACCTGGGGATCGGAAATGATAAACGCATCGAGCGCCGGAACATACGCGATTGGTTTCATCAATGAACCGGTCATCGAAGTTATGCGGGAAGAAGGAATCGATATCTCAGGCGGACACCCGAAGCAGATTACACGGGAAATGGTTAAGGAGGCCGATCTGGTGATAGCGTTGGGAGGAGATCCGGAACTGTTCTTTCCGGTTCTATTGAAGGATAAATTGATCACATGGCCTACTCCGGACCCATTCGGAGATTCTCTGGAAAGAACCCGGGAGATCCGGGATATGATCAAGGTCAGGGTCTCCGATCTAATTATCGATCTCGCCAAAGATGAAAAGGCAAATAATTGAACTGCAGAGACGCAAAGATCGCAGAAAAGAAAAATTAGAGAATATTAATTAAGCCTGGTTTATTCCAGTAGTGCGAAGAAACAATAACTTAATCAATTCCGCCAGGCCGGAGCCGCACTTAATCAGGCTTCCGAACTGGACCCGAAAGATCCCCGAATATTTTTGCTCCTGGGCTGACTCCATCAAGATCTTCGGGAACCGGCGCGGGCCGAAGAGTTTTTCCATAAAGCCATTGAATTCAATCCGGACGGCAAGATCGGCCAGGAGGCGGAAGCTGCCCTGAAAGATATGCGGGGAGAGACCAAACCAAAAAATATAGGGGAAGACAAAAAAACATAACATTTCTATGAAACTATTCTCCGTGAAATCGGGGCCGATACTACGGATAAAGACTGAATGGGGAATGGAGAATGGGGGACAACAAGTTTAAAGTGCCTAAAGTGCGCTAAAGTGCCTAAAGTTGTTCGCCTTCGCCGGGAGTTTTAAGGTTTAAAATTGTCGTAAATTCGTGAGCCTGGCAAAATTGTCGGAGTTTATCCCGTCAATGGCGGGTGTCATCGCGGGGGTATAAAGAAAGTTGACGGTTAACAGTTGTCAGTTGCCGGGGAAAAAACAGTCAAGGTTTTCTCAATTATCTCTGGTTTTAATTCGTGTACCCCGCAAAATGACTTTCAGTCATCGCGGGGTAAAATTCGCGAAATTCGTAGTTCATTAATGGGGCCGAGGCGGGGGGATTAATCAGCGTAATCTGTATAATATCCGTGGACAAAAAAAGGGGGCGAGGCACGGGGATAATTAGTGTAAATTAGTGTAATTAGTGGACAAAAAAGAGGCCGAGGTAGGGGGAAAAGAAAGTTGACTGTTGACAGTTGTCAGTTGACGGAGGTAATACCACTCTAAATAATATTCGTTTTTATCCAGTTTTAAATTCGTGTAATTCGTAGTTCTATAAAGGGGCCGAGGTAGAGGGGACAATTAATACAATTCGTGGGAATTGAAAAAGGAGCAAGAGTATGAAGAATGAAGCTTTTATGAAGTTGATGAATGAAGTAAATGTTTATGATCTGACGATGCCCCTGAGCGTGCATACGCCTCCCTGGCCCAGTTATATGCCGCTCCAGATTCAGTACTTCAAAAGGATCGCGGGCTGCTACGGCGGCGGGCCCGGAGCCAACGGACAGATCATCAAGATGAGCAACCATGTTGGTACCCACATGGATGGAGAGATCCACTTCTGTGCCTCGGGGCGCCCCATCGGCACGGTTCCGATCAAGGAATGGATCGGCGATGGCGTGGTAGTAGACATCTCCGATGAGGTCTCTGACTACAGCCTCTATAGCCCAGAAATGCTGATGAGCAAGGCGGACATCCGCAAAGGAGATATCTTGATCATCAACACCGGCTACCACAACTATGACTGGGCCCACAAGAAAGCCGACGAGGTCCGGTATATGATCTGTCATCCCGGCCCCAACCCTGACTTTGACAAGTGGTGCGCCAAAATGAAATTCAAGTGGATTGGAGTTGACTGCGGATCGGCCGATCACCCCATGAATACTATTATCCGGAAATGGCAGCCCGACCATTTTGCTAAAGCGGAGGCTATGATAGTGGAAGAGTATGGGAAGAAATGGGATGAACTATTCCCCCAGGATTACTATTACCAGGTGATGCATCTCAAGCTCTTCCCCAAACGGATTGTTCACGCTGAGTGCCTGGGCGGAGACATAGATAAGCTCAACAACCAGCGTTGCTGGATCGGCGCTTTTCCCTGGAGAGGAATCGAGATGGAATCCAGCGGATGCCGGATTATCGCGATGAGAACTTAGCCCTCACTTCGTTCGGGCTAAGTTCTCAAGTGCCTAAAGTGCGCTAAAGTGCCTAAAGTTGAAAGTTATCGCTTTCGCCCGGCTTACTGGTAGCCGCGCCTTTTAAGGTGCGCCTCACAAAAGATAAGGCGGCTAACTTGTCCGTTGAAGATCGCTAAAGACCGGGGAAAGGAATGAACTTCGAACGCCGAACTTCGAACGATGCCTTGGCTGCCCTTTGTAGCCAGGGTCGTTGACCCCGGTCCCGGGTCTGCCGCGGTCACCGCCAGCGGCTACAGCGCCTGGCTCGTTCGAAGTTCGATGTTCGATGTTCGACGTTCGACGTTGGATGTTCAGCTTTTTTATCAACCAATGCAAACCATAAAAAATAACTTCATATCTCTCCTCCTCATAGTCATCATCGGAGGAGGAATCTATGCTAACTCCCTCCCAAATTCTTTTGTCTATGACGACCTGGTGACGGTGGAGGAGAATCTCTTTATCCGGGACTGGGGGAACCTGACTCGGTTTTTTTCCGCGGATTACTACTCCCGTTCCGAGGAATACTCCTTCCGGCCCCTGGTAACCATCACCTACTTCTCCGACTACGCTATCTTCGGTTTAAATCCCTGGGGCTATCATCTGACCAACCTCATCCTCCATCTCCTGACCGGAATCGTTATTTACTTTCTTAGTAAGAAGATCCTGCCCGGCACAGTCGGGCCGTTACTGACCGCAATGATATTCATCATTCACCCGGTTCAAACCGAAGCCGTCAACGGGATCTCATTCCGGGAAGACCTGCTCTGCTGTCTTTTTTTCATCTTTGCGCTGCTGATTTACATCAGCAGCACAAAGATGAAAAAAAGAGTTTTGAATAATGGCCAACATAATACGATAGGATCTGAACGGAAGATTAATCCGGCGTGGTTCGGGTTATCTATTTTGTTTTTTCTTCTGGCTTTACTTTCGAAAGAGATGGCGATTACTCTTCCCCTGGTCATTGTTGCTTATGAGGTGATTATCCGGCGGCAACGGTTGGGAGTACTCATCCGGCCTCGGATTATCATTCTTTTTCTCATCTCCGGAATTTACTTCATCGCCCGCTTTCTCCTCCTCTTCCAGCAGGGGACACTCCCGGCGGCGCCGGAGTTCGGCAATATATTTACCCGTCTCTTCCTCGCCTTTAAAGGGCTGGGACTCTACGGGAGAATGGCCTTCTTCCCCGTCAACCTGACGGTCGAATATGCCGACCCCTTTTCTCCTGTGGTCTGGAGCAACTATCTGCTTATCCCAGCCCTGCTGACGACCGCTCTGCTGATAGCTGTATGGATCCGGCGGAAGAACCAAATTGTCGGGGCCTTCGGCCTGGCCTTCTTTGTCATTACCCTGTTGCCGATCCTCAACCTGGTCCCCAACTCCCGGCTGGGAGCAGAACGATTCGCCTATCTTCCGATGCTGGGAATATCACTCTGGGGGGCGGATGCCTTGTCGAGGAACTGGTTAAACTCAAGAAAGAAGATGTACATCAGTCTTCTGATCGTCTTGATCTTTCTCTCCCTGGCAGCCGGAACGGTGAGCCGAAACCGCGGTTGGAGAGACAATCTCTCCCTCTTCACCCGGGCAGTCGCGGTCAGCCCATTGAGTTCCAAGGCTCATCACGGACTGGGGAATGAACTTTTCCGACTCGGGCGACCGGAAGCGGCAGTATATGAGTTCAACAAAGCTATTAATATCTTCCCCCGGGAACCTCTATACTATAACAGCCTGGGGGTAGCTTACGGGGAGATGGGGCGATTCGATGACGCTTTGATCCAGTTCCAGGCCAGCTCGCGGCTCAACCCAGGTGACCCGCTGGTATTGATGAACCTCAGCACCCTCTTTCTCAGGACCGGAGATATTCCCCGGGCCCGGGAAACAATAAATAGATATATCACCGCCCGACCGTTCGACCCCGATGGATATATCAACCTGGGGGAGATTGAGATAAATCAGAAAAATTACCGGCCGGCCATATCCGCCTTTCTAACAGCCCTCAATAAAGATCCCAACTCCCTTCCCGCCCTCTCCAACCTGGGATACTGCTACTATCGACTGGGGGACCACCGGGAAGCGGAAAAGTACTGGCGTCAGGCCCTCGCACTCGACCCGAACAACCCCGGTCTGAAAAGGAACCTGGAAATCGTCTTAAACCTAAATATGAAATATCACAGATCAGGAGATTAAATCATGGCTCAAATGACGCGGGCAGGGGTAAGGGCATGATAACGGCTACCTCTGTATCAAAGCAGTTCGGCAAACAAAAACTTTTTACCAATGTAAATATTCCATTTTCTAAGGGTAATTGCTACGGGTTAATCGGCGCGAATGGCTCGGGCAAGACAACCTTTTTACAGATGCTCTCCGGTGAGATTGATACCACGTCCGGAGAAATCTTTATTACTCCCGGAGAAAGGATCTCGGTATTAGAACAGGACCAGTTTGCCTTTGATGGAGATACGGTCCTCTTTACGGTCGTCATGGGGCATAAGCGTCTTTATGAGATAATGACTGAGAGAGACACGCTTTATGAAAAAGAAGATTTTTCTAATGAGGATGGGATCCGAATCTCCGAGCTGGAAGACGAGTTCTTCGAACTTGATGGATGGAACGCCGAAGCCGATGCGGCTAAACTGTTGGATAATGTAGGTATCCCGGGGGAACTTCTTGAGGTAAAGATGGAGAAGATCGAGGGTTGGCAGAAAGTCCGGGTCCTCTTAGCACAGGCGCTATTCGGGAATCCCGATATTCTGCTGCTTGATGAACCGACCAACCATCTGAACGTAGAGACCTGTATATGGCTCGAGGAATTTTTATGCAATTTTAAAAATACCACCATTGTCGTTTCTCACGACCGGCACTTTCTTGATAAGGTCTGCACTCATATAGCGGATATTGATTATGGTAAAGTAGAGGTGTATCCGGGAAATTATAATTTCTGGGTACAGTCACGCCGACTGGCTCTGAAGCAGCGCAATCATGCTAATAAAAAGATGGCGGAAAAACGCAAAGAGCTGCAAAAATTCATAGAACGATTCAGCGCCAATGCCTCCAAGGCAAAGCAGGCTACCAGTCGGAGAAAAAGTCTGGAGAAGCTAACACTTGGGGAGATTAAGCCATCCTCAAGAAAATCTCCGCATATCAACTTTGAAGAGGAACGCGATTCAGGTAATAACATTTTGAATATCGAAAACCTCTCTAAATCGCGGGACGGGCAGACAATATTCAGTGATCTTAATATCAGAGTAGAAAAAGGAGACAAGATCGCTCTGGTTGGGCGTAATGACCTTGTGAAGACGGCTCTCTTTCAGGTACTTATGAACGAACTTGAACCGAACAGCGGCAGTTTTACCTGGGGGATGTCGACAAAACAGGCGTATTTCCCCAAAGATAATACCGGCTACTTCGATACGGAGATTACAATCTATGAATGGCTTATGCAATATACGAAGAATACGGAGACGAGCTTTGTACGCGGTTTTTTGGGGCGGATGCTTTTTTCCGGAGATGAAATTTTTAAAAAAGTAAATGTCCTCTCCGGCGGTGAGAAGGTCAGATGCATGCTGGCGCGGATGATGCTTATGCAGGCGAATGTCCTGATACTGGACGACCCGACCAACCACCTGGACCTGGAGTCTATCACGGCATTGAACGAAGGACTGATTAAGTATAAAGGAACCCTTCTTTTCTCGTCGCATGACCACAGGCTTGTGCAGACAGTGGCAAACCGCATTATCGAGATCACGGACCTAGGATATATAGACAGATCCGATACTACATATAACGAATATCTCTCTGACAACAAGATAGCCGAGATGCGTCGGCGGTTGTATCCGTAATGAGCAAATATTTAAACTTTCAACCCTTGATCTAAAGATAAACAATGTTATTATTTTTTTAAAGAAAAAATAATAATAAGGAGGAATTAATTATGTCGGAAAAGCAATATCACATCGATCTCGAACCGGGTGATGTCGGCCGGTACGTTATCCTTCCGGGAGACCCCGGAAGAGCGGAGAAGATATCTCATTACTTTGACAACCCCCGGGAGATGGCTTTCAAGCGGGAATTTAGAACTTTCACCGGTACGATTGACGGGATCAAGATCTCGGTAACTTCCACCGGTATCGGATGCCCCTCGGCCGCGATCGCTCTGGAGGAGTTAATCCATATCGGGGCGGATACCTTCATCCGGGTCGGCACCGCCGGATCGCTCCAGGAAGAAGTTGAAGTCGGCCACCTGGCCATCGCTACCGGAGCAATCCGGGAAGAGGGAACAACCCGCCAGTATATCCCCCTCTCCTACCCCGCCGTATCCGATCCGGATGTCCTCTTCGCCCTCCGCCAGGCCGCGATAGAGTTAGACTATCCCCATCACCTCGGGATTACCCACTGCAAGGACGCCTTCTACTCCGAAGAGGCCGGGTACTCCGCCCAGGTGGAATTCAATGATACCCTCTGGAAAACCTGGCTTCGGGCCAATGTCATCTCAACTTCAATGGAAGAGGCCGCCATCTTCGTGATCGGTGCCTTGAGAAAAGTGCGCGTCGGCGCCCTGGCGACAATCATTGGCCAGACCTGGGCCGGCCACCCGATAGTAAAATCAATCAGCCCCGAGAACGCGATCCTGACAGCACTACGGGCCTTCGCGATCCTGGATAAGCAATAATAAGTTCTCTGTCATATTGCTGGGTACCACCATCTATTATTCACCACGAAGGACACGAAGAACACGAAGAAAAAGATGAAGTGCAATACAGGTAATTCCAGCATAAACCTCTATATTTAATTGTCAGTTAAGGTATCAATATAAATAGAATTGTTTTTTACACACATCTCCTTCGTGAACTTCGTGTCCTTCGTGGTAAAATAATTACGTTCTGGGCGTTAAATTATATGAGTGATATTCAGATCCAAATTTTAAAGTGGATCGAAGAGCGTATCTCTTCCAGCCCCGACTTCGTTATTCCGGTCAAGAAACTTCGGGAGGAATTGGTGGAAGGGCTGTCCGTACCCATCCCTCCTCTAGAACAGATTGATGACTGGCTGGAAAAGGACGAACGCTTTGATCTTCTCCCCGAACCAGATGGCGCTGTTGATCTCCCTACGGAACAGATCGCGGCTCTGGAGCAGACCGGGATCTATAACGGCCTCCGGGTTGGGCTCAAGTCCAAGCGCCCTACTCAGGAAGAGATCATCAAGCGCCTGCAAGAACATTCCAACACTCTCCTCGAGGCCATTCAGAAAGGCTATGCCGCTGGAGAGATTGATGATGAGGCCTTTGAGCAACTGGAAGGAAATATGGTGGATTTCCTCCGGAAGCTTCAGGGAGTAGGGAAAGGAAGTGCCTAAAGTGCACTAAAGTGCCTAAAGTTAAAAGTTGTCGCCTCGCCCAGCAGTTGGCGGCGTAAAAATTGAACATCGAACAGAGAAGTGCCTAAAGTGCGCTAAAGTGCCTAAAGTTGGAAGTTGTCGCCTTGCCCAGCAGTTGGCGGCGGGAAAATCAAACATCGAACAGAGAAGTGCCTAAAGTGCGCTAAAGTGCCTAAAGTTAGAAGTTGTCGCCTTGCCCCGCAGTTGGCGGCGTAAAAATCGAACATCGAACGCCGAACATCGAACTTCCAACTTCGAACGTTCAACGATCGCGCAACTCGTTGCCAGGCAGCCGGCCGAAGCACAGTTCGATGTTCGATGTTCGGCGTTCGATGTTCAGTCTTTAATATTTGATAGCATCTCCCGGGCATGCTCCAGAACCACTGTGGTCAGATCCCTCCCTCCCAGCATCCGGGCTACCTCCTCTGCCCGACTCTCTCCTGAAACCTCTGTGATCCCGGTCAGGGTACGGCCGAAGCGGACTTCCTTAGAGACTACCAGATGACTCTTCCCGTAAACCGCTACCTGGGGGAGATGGGTGATACAGATAACCTGGTGGTTTCGACTCACGGCCGCCAGTTTCTCCCCGACGGCATTCCCCATCTCCCCGCCCAGGTTGGCGTCGATCTCGTCAAAGACCAAAACCGGGATTCGGTCGTGGGCGGCCAGGACTGCCTTGCCGGCCAGCATCACTCGTGAGATCTCTCCGCTGGAAGCGATCGACCGGAGGGGACGGGAGGCTTCGCCGGCATTGGGGGCAAAATCAAATTCTACCTCATCCATCCCGGAAGACCGGAGGGCATAGTCCCGGAGGACAACGGAGAAGGCTCCGTGAGGGAAACCAAGATCACGAAGGGCGGAGGTAATCGCCCGGGCCAGTTTCCCGGCCGCCTTCCGGCGGCTCTCCCCTAACTTCTTCCCGGCCGTCCGGACCAGTTTCTCCTGTTTCGCCAGTTGACCATCTATCTCCGCGATCCGTTCTTCCCGGGTCTCAAGTTCTTCCAGTTCTTTCTCCGCTTCCGCGAAATATCGCAGAATCTCCTCCGCTGTCCCACCGTACTTCCGTTTTAGTTTCTGGAGTAAAGATAACCGATCTTCCAGTTCCTCTACCCTCTCCGGAGAGATCTCAATCCGGTCAACCCGGCCGGTTACCTGATCGGATAGTTCCTGGATCCGGATGGCGATCCCTTCGGCTTCATCCTCCCAGCCGGCACCATCCGGGAGCAGACTGCTCAGTTCACCAAGAGCGGGCCGAATCGCGGTCAGATTAGAAAAAGCCGACACTTCTTCCCCGTTCAATCCCAGGCAGACCCCATTCGCCAGCTCCAGGATGCGTTGAGCGTTAGCCGACTCGGCATGTTCCTCTTTCAATCTTTCTTCGTCAATATCCCCGACCCCCGCCTCCTCAATCTCCCGGACCTGATAGCGGAGCAAATCGATCCGGCGGACGACCTCCTGATCATCTCCATCCAGTACCCGGCGAGCTGCTTCCAGTTCTTTCATCTTCCGGTAAGCTTTCTCATAGCCAGCTCGTTCCTTCTTTAGGCGGCCGAACGCGTCAAGCAGATCCAGCTGAAAGTCCGGGTCCAACAGGGACTGATGGTCATGGGGGCCATGGAGATCGACCAGGAGATGGCCTATCTTCTTCAAAGCCTGTACGGTTGAAGGAGAGTCGTTGATGAAGATCCGCCCAGAACCCGCGACCGGAAGAGTTCTCCTGATAATCAACATTCCTCCGGAGAGAGGCTCAAGACCCATCTCTTCCAGCAATCCATCGATACTGGAAGAATCGGCCAGCTGGAATACGGCCTCCACGGAGCCCTGCTTCTCCCCGGTCCGGACCATGGTTTTATCCGCCCGTTCGCCTAGAAGAAGTCCGAGCGCCCCGATCAGGATGGATTTACCGGCCCCGGTCTCCCCGGTGATAACATTCAGACCGGGGCCGAATTTCATAGCGGCGTCTTCGACGATGGCTAAATTTTTAACTCTGAGTGACTCAAGCATTTCTTTTTAATCCACTAATTTGTTTGACTGTCTCCCCCTACCTCGGCCCCTTTTTTGTCCACGAATTTTACCCCGCGATGACCGAAGGTCATTTTGCGTGGTACACTAATTTACACTAATTGTCCTCTACCTCGCCCCCTTTACTGAACTACGAATTTCGCGAATTTTACCCCGCGATGACTGAAAGTCATTTTGCGGGGTACACGAATTAAAAATAGAACAAAGACTTTGAACTAATAGATTTTCTCCGTCAACTGACAACTGTCAACAGTCAACTTTATTTTCCCCCTCCCTCGGCCCCTTTTTTGTCCACGAATTTTACCCCGCGATGACCGAAGGTCATTTTGCGTGGTACACGAATTTACACAAATTGTTTCCCCCTACCTCAGCCCCTTTTTAGAACTACGAATTACACGAATTTTACCCCGCGATGACCGAAGGTCATTTTGCGTGGTACACGAATTAAGAATATAACAAAGACTTAAAACTAATGGATTGTTCTACGTCAACTGCCAACAGACAACTGTCAACTTTCTTTTTCTCAGCCCATTTTAGAACCGCTAACCACACGAATCTGATCGGAGGGGTCGGACAATTCGGACGGGTCAGACTGGTCAGACTGCACGCCCACCTCCCTGCCCCTCCCTGCTCTTCCCTGCTTCTCCCTGCTTTTCCCTGCTTCTCCCTTCTCCCCCCTACCCCTCCCTCCCTGCTTCACAGGATTTTAAAAAAGCATCCAGCTCGGCCAACCGCGAGGTTACCCGGCAGGCGGGAAGGGAGGAGAAGAAGTCCTTGCCGTAACCCCGGGTCTGGATCCGGGGATCAAGGATAGCCACGATCCCGTAATCATCCCGACTCCTCATCAGGCGTCCAAAACCCTGCCGGAGCATAATGATCGCAGTGGGGATCTGAAATTCTTTAAAGGGATTACCACCCCGCTCTTTGATCAGGTCGATCCGGGCTTCGGTTACCGGGTCATTCGGGACCGCGAAGGGGAGCTTAGTGATTATTACCGTCTTCAGACTGTTTCCCGGAACATCCACCCCCTGCCAGAAACTGGTGGTCCCGAAGAGAACCGATCTCGGATGGCGGCGGAACTCTTCCAAGAGAGTATACCTATTCTTATCTCCCTGACGGAGACATCCGTATTTCTCCAGCGGACCGGAGAGCCGTTCATAGGCCTGGTTCAGCATCCGAAAACTGGTGAAGAGAACAAAGACACCTCCTCCGGAGAGAATGATCAACCTCCCAACCTCCTGGATTATCCGTTCCTCATACTCCTGTCTCCTCTGCCCGGGATCGGGGATCCGGGAGTCGGTGTAGATCATCACCCGGTTCTCATAATCAAACGGGGAGCTCAAGCTTAACTCCTCGCAGTTTTCCAGGCCAAGCCGTTCCCGGAGATAAGAAAAATCACCCCGGGTGGAGATGGTGGCCGAGGTCAGCACTACCGGTCCATACTTATCCCAGAGGATGGGTTTCAGATAATCTCCCACCTCGATCGGGGCCATCCGGATGGTCTGACGAAGGCGGCGGCCATGCTCTTCCCGGCTATACCAGTAAACGGTATCCTCGGCCTCCATCGTGATTATGGCGGTCAGCTCTTCCTGAATCTTCTTACAGCGCTTGATATAAGTCTGAAGCTCCGCCAAGCTCTCATCGTCGGTCATCGTATCTTTCAGATCCTCCAGACTATCCTCCAGCAGTCCCAGGGGGCCGGAGAGCGTATCGGATACGAAATTCGGTTCTTTCAGGCGGACCGTCCGGAAAGTATCTCTGTATTTCTCTTCCAGTTCGGCAAAAAATGCGGTGTTCAGTTCCCGCAGATCCTCAATCCGGATATGCCAATCATCCAGAATATCCTCCTTCTCTATCCGGGAAGGGAGAAAACCTTTCCCGGTCCGTTTACTGTAGAGATAGTTCAATAGCCTGGGGATTCGGTAGTTGGAGACCTCATATCCGAGGAAATCGGTCGCGATATCTTCTAAGAGATGGGCTTCATCGAAGACTATCGCTTTGAACTGAGGAAGAATCATCCCCCCCGACGCCAGGTTGGCGAAGAAGAGGTGATGGTTCATCACCAGGATATGGGACTCCTCGCGACGAAGCCGGGCTTTAATATAAAAACATTCTTCAAAGAGCGGACAGTTTTTCCAGAGGCAGAAATCGGACTCCGCCCGTACCGCCCCCCAGAGATCGCCCCGGGGGTTAAAATCAAGCTCATGCTGGAGACCGGTATCCGTCTCCACCGACCAGTCGACTATCTCCTGGTACTGCCTGGCCGACTCCTTGCTCTCGAACAGCCCCTGTTCTCCGGCTTTCGCCAGACGATAGAGACAGAGATAATTATTAACCCCCACGCAGAGTTCTGCCTTAAGATCAAAACCGGCTGTCTCGGAGAGAAAAGGAATATCCTGCTCGATCAACTGCCTCTGGAGGGTCTTGGTCCCGGTGGATATAGCCACCTTCTTCCCGGTCTGAAGCGCGTGAAGAACAAAGGGATATAAATAGGCCAGGCTCTTTCCCACTCCGGTCCCCACCTCCGCCATCAATATCCCCTCCTTCTCAATCGTCTTCCGGACCGCTTCCGCCATCTCCTCCTGCTGGGGACGATAATCATAACGGGGATGGAGCCGGGAGAGTTCTCCTTCTTCCCGAAAAAATTCTTCGGGGGAGATCATTTTCTTTTCCGAGGTCAAATGCTTTAATCCTTTTTAGAAGTTAACCATTGTTTCTATTAGAGCTATATCAAATGGATCAGTCGGATCGATTTGGAGGATGAGAGCATAATGGCTTTACCGATGGCAATCGAGAAAATACATGAAGCAGGTAATTATCTTCTTCCATCCTTGTTATCAGTCTTACGCTGTGCGATAATATAATAATAATATAAGTTTTTGACAATAATCTTATTTTTTTGAAAAAAATGATACGAGCACATATAATAATTCCGGCAATTGACCTGATCACGATTCTTGCCCCGCTTAGTGCCTCTGGAGACTACGAAGTAACCTTCACCGATTATGCTGAACCCGCGTCCGGCTGGAATATAGATGATATTGAGATCTGGGGGGTTCCGCCCGGGAGAACACCGGTTCCCACACCAACACCGGAGTTCTCGCCCACACCGGAATCATCCCCGACCCCCTGCCGTCCCTCCTGGAGCGATTTTAATGGCGACGGGACCGCGGATATCGCGATCTTCCGACCCTCATCCGGACTCTGGGCCGTCCGGGGAGTAACCCGAATCTACTTCGATTCAAGAGATGATGAACCCATCCCGGCCGATTATACCGGCAACGGAATCTCTGATGTCGGCATCTTCCGGGAGACCTCCGGACTATAGGCGATCCATAGGGTGACCAGAGTTTATTTTGGAGGATCCGGGGATCTACCGGTGGGAGGAAGCAGGGAAGAGCAGGACTGAGCAGCCGTCCGACCAGTCTGACCAGTCCGACTTGTCCGACCCATCCGATCTGTCGGATCCGACCAATCCGTCCGATAAAAAGAATCGACAACCACCAGCGCTGATCAGCAGCTTTAAAAACGAAAAATTATCATGTCTACTCTCTTAGCAACATTGGGCACTATCGGTCTCCCCGTCGTCGGCGGTCTCGGCATCTTCCTCCTGGGCATGAAAAACATGTCAGAAGGAATGCAGGCGGTTGCCGGCAACAGGCTCCGATCTCTGATCAACGCGGTAACCAGCCACCGCATCCTTGCCTGCGGTGTGGGAATTGTGGTCACCTGCCTGATCCAATCCAGTTCGGTTACCACCGTCACCGTGGTCGGATTCGTGAACGCCGGGCTGATGACCCTCTCCCAGGCCATCGGGGTAATCCTGGGGGCAAATATCGGAACTACCATCACCGGATGGCTCCTGGTTTTAAAGATCGGTCACTACGGCCTTCCGATCCTCGGCATCTCGGCCCTGGTATATCTCTTCAGCAAGAACGAACTGATCCGGTATACCGCCATGGTAGTGATGGGTTTCGGAATGATCTTTTTCGGGCTCCAGTTGATGAAACAAGGATTCGCGCCGCTCCGGGAGATGGACGCTTTTCTGGAGTGGTTCTCCCGCTTCAACCCGACCGACTACTTCGGAGTTTTGAAATGCGCCCTGGCGGGAGCGCTATTAACCGCTATTATCCAGTCGTCCTCCGCCACTATCGGGATCACCATGGGATTAGCTTCCACCGGCATCATTAACTTCCCCACCGCGGCTGCACTAGTCCTGGGGGAGAATGTCGGAACTACCATCACCGCCTACCTCTCCTCGCTTGGCGCCTCAAGAAATGCCAAACTGGCCGTCTACGCTCATATCATAATCAATCTCGGCGGTGTTCTCTGCATCACCGCCCTTTTCCCCTGGTATATTAAAGGTGTGGTAGCGGTCCTGGGAACAAATCCGGATCTGGCGGTTCAAGTCGATGGGGGGACAATCTTTCCGAATATTATCCAGTCTATCGCCCTGGCCCATACCGGGTTCAATACTATCCTGGTAATCGCCGTCCTGCCGTTTACCAGACTCCTGGCCCGTGGCCTGGAAAGGATCATCCCGGATAAATATCCGGATGAACCGCCCCACCTGGTCTATCTCGACCTCCGCCTGCTGGACTCCCCGGCGCTGGGAATCGTACAGTCAAAAGAGGAACTGCTCTTCATGGTGGATACCACACAAAAGATGATGGGAATACTGGGGAAGACTCTGGAGATGGATAAGCCGGACCAAAATCTGGAGCGGAAAATATTCAAATGGGAAGAGATACTCGATAATGTCCAGAAAGAGATCACGGAATTTTTAGGGGGATTGATGACCGGAAATATTACCCATGAAGTTATGATTGAAGCTCAAAAACAGATCCGCCTGGCCGATGAATATGAATCCATCAGTGACTACATTGTCAGTATGCAGAAGATGCGGATCAAGGCTCGCAAGTTTTCTTTACCAATGAGCCAGACCGGGATACAGGAACTTATCGATCTCCATAATCATACCAGAGATTATATCGCCCTGGTCAGCGTCGCGGTCCGAATCAACCAGGAGGATATCATTAAACCGGGATGTGAACAGCATCAAGAGATAGTCCGGCTGATGAAGAAATATCGGGGGAATAATTTAGCCCGCCTGGCCGAAAAAACCTGTGCCCCTCTCCCCAACCTGGTCTTTGCCGACATGCTCACCACCTACCGTCATATAGCGGAACACGCTCTCAACATAGCTGAAGTGGTCGCCGGGGAAAAGTAGGGGGAAGCAGGGACGATCAGGGAGAAGCAGGGAAGAGCAGGGAGGAACAAGGGGGGAGCAACCGTCTGACTTGTCTGACCTGTCCGACTTGTCCGACAGATTACAGCTCCGAGAAAACCTCTGAATATAAAGCCGCGATCTTATCCCAACTGTAATGCTCAATTACATAGCGGCGAGCTTTCGCTCCGAGGGATTTTCGTTTATCCGGGTTTTCGATCAATTCGAGGATAGTATCGATGAAGGCCTGGTTATCTTCCCACTCAAGAAGAATCCCGTTCTCTCCGGGTGTGACAGCCTCCTGGATCCCCTGGAGGCGGGAAGCGACGACCGCCAGGCCAGCCACGCCTCCTTCTATCGCGACGATCCCGAAACCTTCTATGTCACCCGGGACATCTACATTGGGCATGACGAAGATGTCGGAACCGCAGTAGAGGGCTTTTAAACTCCCGTCATCCATCGGGACATCACCCATCAGTTTGACGTTCTCTGCCAGCCCCTTCTCCCGGACGGTTCTTTCAATTGATTCCCGGAGCGGGCCATCGCCGACTACCAGATAGAGAACTCGGGGATTCTGCTCAACGATGGCGGGCAGGATCTTTTCCACGAAACGATCCACCCCCTTCTTGGGGACCAGACGGCCAACCGTGATCAAGACGGTCCGACCATCGGAATCGATTCCAACCCGTTTAAGGGGAGGAGATTCCTCGGTCCAAGTAAAGTCATCGGCGTTAACACCGTTGGGGATGACCCGGATTATCTCTTCCGGGATCCCGTACCCCATACAGATCTCTTTTAGCTCTTTGCTGACGCAGATTACCCTGTCCATCCGTCGCAGAGCGGCCGGGACAATAGTCAGATAACCGGGGAAGGCAAAGGCAATATCCCGGCCGTGAATATTGACGGCGACCGGGATGGAGAGGAGCTTCTTCAAGACCAATCCCATCGGACTCATCAAACCATCGGAGAGATATATCATATCGATCCGGCCGGTGAGCCTCAGGAAGATGGTCTTGAAGAAAGCATAGACGAGGAAGAGCGGCATCAGGGCCTGAGAGCGCCCCCAGGAGATGAGACGGAACTGGCGCTCTTTCCCAAGATAAGCGATCAGCTTCTGATTAAATCGCTGCATCCCTCCGATCGAGGGAGCATTCTTTCTGGTGATGTATAATAGCATTGGCTTGGGGGGTTAGGTTCACTGGTCAGACAAGTCGGACTGGTCGGACGGGTTATTCGCCCGTATGGAGCCGGCCTTCCTCCCAACCACTTGATAAAGCCTGACCGGATAAAGATCGCCGGGGATAAAATCGGAGGCACGGCGGGTCAGAGGGGAGAGATTATTCGGACCAATGATCTCCTTTACCTGATAATCCTTCCGGAGAATATCACCAATTATGCTATCGCAGGGATTAAAGGGATAAACAACCCGGTAGCCTTTCTCTTCCACCAGTCGGATCAGATCGCCGATTTCACCCGAGGGAGTCTGGGTCCCATGGGTATAAACCATACGTTCAGGGAAGACCAGTTTATCCCAGTAATAGGTAAAGATCACGGTCTTCTTATCGGTCTTATCAAGAAGAAAACTCCGGCATTGCCGGTAGTATCTGCTCTGCATAATTGTCTCCACCGATCCTCCAGGACCAACCAGGGCGACGATGAGATTAAAGCCCGCCAGAACCGTCATCAGGCGAATCGGGGGGAAGGTGAAATGCTCCAGCGCCCGGGCGGCGAAAAGCGGGAGGAGGCAGAGAATAGGCATCAGGTAACGGAGATATGACGAATGCAGTATCAACTCGCCTTTCTCGTGACCGTAAGTCGCGAAATTTGAAAAGAAAACAATCGAGATAAAAAATAGCCAGAAGTAATAGAGATTAAATCGGATTGGAATACTGCCGCCAAGCCTGGGGGGGATGTCTTTTTCAATCGCTGAATCGGCCTCATCATACGTGCCTTCATCTGAGAAGAGGACCATATCGGTAGTCTTAGACCGACGGGGGATCACAAAGCCAATCAGGGATAGAATAAGAAGAGGGAAAGCCAAAGTAAAGGCCAGGGGCGCGTTCTTTATATGCATCATCCATATCCGGGGATGGAAGTTAAGATAGTCTATGATCATCCTGATATTGAGAGGAACTTTAGTACTGACTGATGTTTCAACCGGTTGTTGATCAGCGGTATATCCCAGACTGAAGAAGCTGCCGTAACTGGTATGATTATAGAGTAGTAATCCACCGCCGAAGAGAGCGATCAAAATGATCAGAATAATCAAGCGCTTCCCGATGACTTTCTTCCGCTCGATAAATATCATGATCGCGAAACCGGCCAGATAGACAATGTTGGTCGGTCGAATCCAGATCATGAAACCGGCAAATACCCCGAAGGCAAGGTAGAAATATAATCTCCTATTCTGGAGGAGCCTGATCAAAAAGTAGAGCGCCGCCAGAAATACTGCCAGGTTAAAGAGGGTTGGATTATAGGCAAAGGTACGGCGGATAAAGACCGGCGTGGTGGCTAAAAGTATAGCCGCGCGGATCGGGGTATTAAATCCGGGAAATACCGCTTTCCCTATTAAGAATAACAGCCATAACGCGAATACGGCACAGATGGGATTAACCAGCCGTGATGCCTGCGCCGGAAGGATTCGTTTCAACCCGGCCCAGAAAATGATAAATCCGGGGAACTTCCGGGGGAAAGTTTCTCCTCTGGAATTATAGACAAAATATCTGGGGGTGAATCCTTCTCTCCCGAAGATCGCGTCACCAGGTGGGCGGTAGCCGATCTTTCCGGTCTCAGCCAGATGGGAAGAGAAGAAATCATAGACCAGATCATCCGGAGAGATAACCTCGTCGGTGAAGAAGAATGGCAGGCTGTAACAGACCAGCGCGATCAGGAGAACATATATAATCTTCATGGACGTAGCCCTCACTTCGTTCGGGCAACTGAAGTGCCTAAAATGCCTAAAGTTTAAAGTGCCTAAAGTTGAAACCTTCGCTTCGCTACCGGAGCGGGGAATTAAACTGTTTAGTTCTGAACAAATAACAAAATTGAGCTGCAATATATCTCAATAACCATAGCCCTGCAAGATCAACCATCGCGATCGCCGAATCGTCCCCGGAAATAATCGCGGACACCCTGCCGCCAGGCACGAATCTTTGGTCCGCGGGGTGCTCCTGAGGTAACAGCGGCAAAGATAAGCGTATAGAGCATTATCAGAGAACTCCGTATTCCCCGAAGTATCAGCGTTCCCCCGAGTTGTTTCTTCCCGACCAGTAAATGATTCCGGGTAGCGTAATAGACCGTCATCTCCGAATACTCCCCCCCCATGGAACTGCTTACTTTATGCCATACCCGGGAGGAGGAGACAGTAACTCGTTTATATCCCATCCGCCCCGCCCGCAGACAGAAATCAACATCCTCGAAACAGAGATAATAATCCTCATCCAGAAGGCCGACTTCTTGAAGCATCTCTCTCTTCAACAGCATCGACGCGCCGCTGACGGCATCAACTTCAGTAATAATACCTGAAACTTCCGAATCTTTCAGATTGTTGTAAGTCGTATAGATTCTTCCGGAGATCCGGTTAACGGCGATCCCCTGGCTCCAGACTCGATCCGGCCGATCATGATACAAAATTCTGGATCCCAGAATACCGGTCCGGGGATCTTCCACGGCAACGCGGAGAAGTTCTTCCAGAAAGTGAGGATCAACTACCGTATCATTATTAAGAAGACATACATAATCAGCCCCCTCCGCGAGCGCTCTCTCAATTCCCAGATTATTTCCTCCCGCAAAACCCAGATTGACAGGAGCGGTAATAATCGTAACTCCCGG
>Ga0307991_1000898_pt1 | contig 21584 bp, 14 predicted proteins | sample EllFjometagen131_FD_203146 | JGI IMG/M metagenome (GOLD analysis project Ga0307991, IMG submission 203146) | Marine microbial communities from Ellis Fjord, Antarctic Ocean - #131 | ecosystem: Environmental > Aquatic > Marine > Unclassified | place: Southern Ocean | collected 2014-10-08 | reverse complement strand
GCATAAGAGTCATATTCCCTACGGCTTGTTGGACTTAATCAGCATATCAAATATAAATTTCTTGTACTGCCTGCAAAATCCGGACAGAATGAGCACCCTGTTCCGATCTGAAAACATTTATGAAGTATGAAAATGCCAAGGAAGATGCATTAAATAAATACCCTTAACGATTTAACGCTATGAACTAAACCCCCGTTTCAATGGCGTTTCTTTTCTGCTAGGGGCATTGTAATCAGTAAATTCTATCACAAAATTCTCTTGCTCGTGGGCAAATAATCTTTTCAAATTCATTTGTTTGATCAGCAAACCAAATTATTCGATATTCCTGCTGTATTTGGTGCTTCTTTTTCTTAATAAAGAAAATATCATTGTCTTGTTCGCACTTCTGGAAAAACTCTTGTTGCTTTAATTCTTTTTTTTCTTCAGTCAGTTCGTTAATGTTGAACTCCCCTAAATCAATTGGAATAGTCGGTGGGTCTCGGTAAATACATTGCCCCATCATGCCTCCAAGTAAAGATCTAATGGACCTTCCAATTTCCACGGAAAAACCATATACATCTGTAATTTTGAATCCTGAATCATAGTCACAATTACCGAATGTAGAGATATCATTTTTTAATGTAGTGGATAATACATATGCGTTTTTCCCAGTATTCATGACAGCACCAAAACTATGTCCTTTATCCTCAGTTTCTGCAGGTAAATAATTAGCTAAGTAGAACCCGGATCCTTCTGTATTATCACCCCTGACTTCGTCTTTATGTTCTCTAAACTTTCTAAATGAACTTAATCTAATAGCTCCATTATTAAAAAACTCATCTACATGTTCTTTTTCTAAGAACCGATAAGTAGTAATTGGTCTCAAATGCCAGTTTATTCCGTGATGTATTGTAATCATAATTTATTATGTCGAACTTGTTTATAAACAAAATAAACTTTCGCTTTGGGGCACTTATGTTAATTTTTAAAGAGTTAAAATAAACATTATTAACTTTAACCTATCTGCATATGCAAAAATTCAGCATTTGCCATATTAATGCAATAATCACCTTCCTGAAATGATATGATTAAAGGTCCATATTGGCCTTCAAGTGTAGCTTTTCTCGATGAATTACCATCAATATATTGATTTGCCCAGCATACAAATCTAAGGTGAACAGTAATGGGGCCTTCTACCGGAACCGAAGCCAAATCAAAATTTTCTACATATTCAAATCCAGGGCCCCAAAATGAATCAAATTTTAATATTTCTCTCGATTTACCTTGATATTCAAATGATCTTCCAACCAGTTGATTCCTAATTTCAATTCTTATTTTATTTGTTATTTCATCGAGTGTATTCATAGTTCTTAATTTTTATAATATGGTGCGAAAAGTTAGGTTCTGTCGCATCTGTGAAAAGATAGCTATTTTATGTTAATAATGGTGAACCAATTAAAAAATGTTTTATTGAAAATCAAAGTTTTATGATTTTGGATTGTCCTGGCTTTGATTGAAAAAATTCATTTTTTGATCAGATGCGACAGAACCAAATATAGTAATTAATAACACTTGTGACCATTTAAATGGGTAAAATATTAGTTTTTTTGAGAAACTCAAAATTAGTGTGCAGATTGTCTGCACTAATCACATAATTATTATTAACTTTATGGTTTTCAAATGAATCAGAAAAACTAATCCAAGTATTCGCTTAACTAGAAAACGGTATGGCTACCAACAAAAATGCGGTACTACGTTATAACACCCTTGACAAGTGTTTCAGTAATTTTGGTCGTAAATATTACTTCCAGAATCTGTTGGATAAGGTTAATGAGGTGCTTGAGGATTTTGACCCTGCCAGTGCCGGAATAAAAACGAGGCAACTTCGGGATGATATCCGTTTCATGAAAAGTGAGGCCGGCTATTCGGCCCCCATTGTGGCCTATTCTGACGGAAAAAAAGCATATTACCGTTATGAAGACAAAGACTTTTCAATAAATAATAGTCCTCTGAATGCTACTGAAGCGGAGCAACTTAAAAATGCGATATCCATTCTTCAAAGATTTGAAGGTGCTCCGCAATTTGAATGGATAAATGAAATAGGACCAATGCTGAGCAATCAATTCGGATTAGATAAAACTGAAAAGAAGATAATCTCTTACGATTCAAATATTGATTACACCGGATACGATAAAATACAACCTCTGTTTAATGCAGTTGTAAATAAACGTGTACTTAAAATACACTATACATCATTTAGAAACGAGGATTACGATCTGATATTCCATCCATATTATTTGAAACAATATAATAACCGATGGTTTGTATTCGGACTGCATACTGAGTTTAATAATCCTTGCTGGAACCTTGCCCTGGACAGAATCATGACTATAGAGGAGATTGATTCAGTTTATATTGATACGGACATTGATTGGGAAGATCATTTCTACGACATCATAGGAGTAACTAAGCCTTCAGATCACGCAGTTGAAGAGGTGGAATTGATCTTTTCCGAAGAACAGTCCAAGTATGTTTCAACTAAACCACTTCATGCAAGTCAAAGATCAAAGATCCTTGATTCAGGAGAACTACAGATTAAATTAAGAATAATACCAAATTATGAGTTAGAGATGAAATTATTATCTTTTGGTGAAAAGGTGAAAATAATTAAGCCTGAATACCTTAAGGTTAAAATTTTAAAGAGATTACAACAAGCAATAAAGAGTTATTAATGCTGTGCAGGATGACTGCATAGTATTAATCTACATTTGTATCATTGAAACTTTTAAAAAATGAACATGAGAATCTTTTAGTAATGAATCAAGTTGAAGAAATAAAAAGAAAATTGTTTCAGATATTAGATTATTTGAGAGGAAACGTTAGAATAGAGGATCGTCTATTTATTCTATACTTTCTAATCCTATATCATAAAAATATTATATCCGAAGTCGATATTAAAGATCACAAAGATGCAATAAGCCAGAACATAAATAAGAAGTTGAATGATTATTCTGGGGATTTGAAATGGCTCTTAGAATCAATATCAATTGATATCGAAAAAGTCTTGGAGCAATTAAGTAATCAAGCTCAATATGAAGTTTTTAACATATTATTTTCATGTGATAAAAAAGTTATTGACGAGAATATCAGCGATATTTTCGACTACCTATTATATAAGCTTACATTAACTCAGGGTAGAATGAGTGGAGAGAGCATCCTTCCTTATGAAATTAGCAAATTCATAATGGACCTCATTGACCTTCCTGAGAACTCAAAAGTATATAATCCTTTTGCAGGATTAGCTTCATTCGGAGTATTAAATAATAAGGCCCATAAATACTATGGACAAGAGATTCATCAAATTACCTGGGCATATGGTGTACTAAGGCTTATTGCGCATGACAAGATGAAAAGTTCAGTATATTCTTTAGGTGATTCCATAAAATCTTGGAATCCTTTAAATGAATCCTACGATCTAATTATCGGTAATCCTCCATTCAAATTAAGAAATTTCACATATGATTCAGCCATCGTTGGAAATGTTAATTCTCTTGAAGAATACATGATTGTTCGAGGGATTGACAATATTACTAATCAAGGTCAAATATTATCTATTGTCTCAAATTCATTCTTATCAAGTGCAACAAGTGAGTATAAACTCAGAAAATACCTGCTTGATACAGACATCTTAGATACTATTATTTCCTTTCCTGGTGGTCTTCTAAAAAACACAGCCATTCCCTTTTCTGCTATTTTAATCAATAACGATAAGAAAATCAAAGACTGTGTGCGTTTTATTGATACCAAGTATATAATTGATCCTAAGACAAAAAGAGATAAGAAACTAGACCTTAACAAGGTCAATTTAAATAGTGACGGATTCCCACAAAAGTCAATTAGGCTAATATCAAATCAAGAAATAATTGAATCTGATTATAATCTCGATTATCGAAGATATTTTTTAGATGGAACAGAAGGTGTAAGATTAAGCAGTTGTGCCACTATTATTAAAGGAAAACGTTTAATAAGAGGTAGAAAGGGCAAATTCATAAGAATTCGTGACTTAAAAAATGACAAGCTTGATTTCAATTTAATTCTTGAAGAAGTTGAGGATAAAGAAATCACAGGACCTGTATATGAAATATCAGAATCTTGTCTCCTAATTGCAACAAGGTGGGAATCAATGAAACCAACTTATTTTGAATTTAAAGGAGTTCCAATTCTGGTTTCACAAGATATTGTTGCCCTCAAAGTCAATGAGGAGGTAATTAATATCGAATATTTAATTAATGAACTCTATGCAGAAAGTGTCCTTAAACAAGTTGAAGCATATAGGTATGGAGTCACTGTAAAAACATTGGCCAAAAAAGATTTACTCAATTTACAACTAATTATTCCAGAATTAAATGAACAAGTTGCTAAGATTAAAGGAGTAAGAGAAGGAATCGCAAAACAGAAGGAAAAAGATCTTGTATTATTTAAAAGAATATATGGACTTGAAAACGAAATTAATGAGCAGAACTCTTACTTGAGGCATGTTTTAGCTGGACCAGCCTCTAACTTAAGCCATGCATATAAAAATATGATGACAATTCTCTATTCTAATGTTTTCGATAAGAACCCAAAGGTTTTGCAACTAAAAGTTAGTGAAAAACACCCAAATACTTTAGAAAGGTATTTTGAGATAATCGGAAGAGATATTGAAAAAATTACAGTTGCAGTAAGTAGTAAACTTAATGTTTCAACAAGAATTAATAATACCAAATTAAAACCAATTGAAATTACGAGCTTTTTAAGGCAATATGTCGATGAGATTTCAGAGAATGGTGACAAAATTTATGACATTAAATTCGAAATTGACGAAGAATCTTTTCTAGACAGCAGCGGGGATCCTGAACCTGCATATATTCTTGGGAATGAAAGTTTGCTAAGGGATTTATTAAATAATGCAATCTCAAATGCTGTAGTTCATGCATTTTCCCCCAAGAGAAATAATCGAATAGAGGTATTCTTAATCAGAGATACAGATGTTGAAAGTGAAAATGAACTTCAAATTCTAATTTCCAATTCCGGAAATCCTATACCTCCTGGATTTAGCTTTAAAGGATTTGTTGGCAAAGGAACAAAATTTGGAGTGAATGCTGGGGAAGGATTTGGTGGATGGTACATATACGAGATAATCAAGAAACTTAGTGGTAGTCTCGGTATAATTGATGAAACCGGACCCGAAGGACTACCCGAAACGGATCTTGCTACAAGCCTTGAAATAAACTTTCCAATAATTAATTATTATGATGAATAAATATAATGTGCTCTGGTTCGATGATGAGCATGCATCTCTTGAAATACTAAAAGAAAAAGGCCAATTGAATGGAATTTTTCTACATGGATTTGATAATGCCCAAGATGGCCTTGAAGAGCTTGAGTCAAATTTTAATGAATATGATGCTGTAATTGTTGATGGGAAATTCTTTACGACACCTGATCAATCTGGAGATGCACTGGATGACCAAGCATTTTTTAAAGTAGGTATAGCATTAGAGAAGCTTAGCACAAAAAGGAATATGCCCTGGTTCATATTATCAGGGCAAATAAGTTTTACAAGAGAGCAAAATAAATACGCTCTGGGTTTTAAGGACAATAAAGTCTATGACAAAGCTAATGAATCTGATATTGAAAGCTTATGGGATGATCTAAAGAAAGAGGCGGACAAACAAATTGAATCTCAAATAAGGCAAGCTTTCTGCAAATCATTTGAAGGATTTAAAAAGGGAATAATAAGTAGCTCATATCACCATAATTTGGTAGAGATGCTAAAATGTTTATTGAAGGAGGATTACAAGAAAAAGAATTTGAATGTAATTCGAGATGTTCTTGAATCAGTATATCTCACTTTTATTAATAAATATAAACTAATTCCAAAGTCTTTCTTGAAGACTAATAGCAAACCTAACTTTGCCTGGTGTACTCGTTTTATACAGGGGTTAGAAACAAATGATGGTAATGGAGCAAGTTACCAGATTAAATATAGAATCCCGTCACGAATTAAGGCATGTTTCAAGTATGTCAATGACATCGCAAATGAATATTCGCATGTTGATGAGAATGAGATGGAGAAAAACCTTTGCATCAGTGCCTCCTATGCCCTTGTAGAGATTCTCGAATGGATTCCTGAATTTGTATCAGAAGATTTTACAAAATAATATTTACTATGTATAACTACTGCACACATCATACATACCTTTGTTTCATGATGTTTAACTAAAACCCGAAAGTCATGGAAAATACTTCGAAAATTAAATGCCCGAATTGCAATCATGAAATTGATGTGCAAGATGTGTTAGCTCACCAGGTTGAGGAAAGATTAAGACAGGAATTTCAATCGAAAATAACCAATGAGCAGGAGAAGCTCATTCTAAAGGAAAGATCTCTTCAAAAAGAAAAAGCTGCTTTTGAAGACAAAAAGAGAAAGGAAAATGAATTGTTTCAGCAAAAGTTAGATGCAAAACTAAAGGAAGAAAAAGAACTGTTTGAGAAGAAAATTAAGGCGAGAGTAGAAGATGAACAAGCTGAACAATTCAAGGAACTTCAGGAGGAATTAAAAGAGAAATCCGAGAAAGTAAAGGATCTCAACAAGTCCAAAGCCGAAATTGAAAGGCTGAAGAGAGAAAAGGATGAACTGAAAGAGGAAATTGAGGCAGATGCTCAGAAAAAACTGAATGCAAAACTTTCTGAGGAAAAAGACAAAATAAGGAAACATGTTCAGGAGGAAAATGAGTTGGCAATCAAGGAATTGAAATTGCAGCTTGAAGCTCAAAAGAGGCTTACTGAGGAGATGAAGCGAAAACAGGAACAAGGTTCAATGCAAATGCAGGGAGAAGTCCAGGAATTGGCCATTGAGGAGTGGCTTGGCAATAATTTTCCATTGGATACTATTGAAGAGATAAAAAAAGGTGCTCGTGGAGGTGATTGCATCCAAATCGTTCATACCAGAAGTCATCAAAATTGCGGAAGTATATATTATGAGAGTAAAAGAACAAAAGACTTTCAGATTGGATGGATAGAAAAATTTAAAAATGATATCCGTGATAAAGGTGCTGATATAGGTGTCCTGGTCTCAGATGCAATGCCTTCTGATATGGAAAGAATGGGCTTGATAGATGGAATCTGGATTTGTTCTTATGAAGAGTTTAAAGGATTAAGTTTTGTTCTAAGGGAAACTATAGTACGAATAAGTACGGCAGTCATAACCCAGGAAAATAAAGGGGATAAAATGACTATGTTATATGATTTTCTTACAAGCAATGAGTTCAGATTGCAGATCGAAGGCATCGTTGAAGGATTTTCCCAAATGAAGAAAGATCTTGATTCAGAAAAGAGATCCATTATGGGGCATTGGAAAAAACGAGAAAAGCAGATTCAGAAAGTATTGCTGAATACGAATTTTATGTATAATTCTATAAAAGGAATTGCCGGGAATGCGGTACAATCGGTAAAAGCACTTGAGCTGCCTGATGCTGAAGATTAATAAGTACTTTTAATTTTTTTAACAAGAAAAGGCGATAATGATCACAGGAGAACTAAAATCAAAGATTGACCAGATATGGAATGTGTTCTGGAACGGGGGAATTACCAATACCATTACAATCGTTGAACAATTAACATATTTGATCTTCATTAAGGATCTGGATGAAATAGAAACGCGGAACGAGCGAAAGGCAAAAAGAGGATTTGAGTACAACTCGGTTTTCAATGAAGAAACACAAAAATTCAGGTGGAAAAATTTGAAGGAGATGGATGTGGCTGAGCGACATACGATCTTTTCCAATACGGTAAACGGTATATTCCCTTTTATACAATCACTTGGAAAAGAAAAAAGTCTTTTTAGTGTCCATATGCGTGGCGCAAACTTTGGTATCTCAAAACCTGCCACGCTGGATCTGGTAATGGAAAAGCTGGAAACCATTGACATGAGTAACCAGGATACCAAGGGTGACATCTACGAATACCTTTTGTCGAAACTCGAGGGAGGCGGTACTGCAGGACAGTTCCGTACTCCACGGCATATCATAAAGATGATGGTGACATTGTTGCAGCCGACACTGGATGACATTATCTGCGACCCTGCCTGCGGAACTGCCGGATTCCTGGTGGCAGCAAAGGATTATATTGACCACCATTATGATGTTACTGAGATCGACAGGTATTCTGATCATATCAATCAACACATGTTTAACGGGATGGAGTTCGATGCCACTATGCTGCGCATCGCTTCCATGAATCTTTACCTGCATGGTGTGGAGGAACCCAATATCATGGATGTGGATGCAGTTAGTAAGGACAATACCATTGCCGATGCCTACACGTTGATATTGGCAAATCCTCCATTCAAGGGCACAATCGATAAAGAAAGCATCTCACCTGGATTAAAGAATGTAACGGATACTTCAAAAACAGAATTGTTGTTCCTTGCCTTAATGCTCCGGCAACTAAAATCAGGGGGGCGCTGTGCTGTGATCGTGCCCGATGGCGTACTCTTTGGAAACGGCAAGGCTCATAAATTGCTAAGAGAGGAGATCATAGCCAAAAATAAACTGGATGCAGTGATCTCTATGCCCAGTGGTGTATTTAAACCCTATGCCGGGGTAAGTACCGCCATCCTGATCTTCACGAAAACAGGAACAGGAGGAACCGATAAGGTATGGTTCTATGACATGCTGGCTGATGGCAAATCGCTGGACGATAAGCGGAACTTATTGGTAGAGCAGGAGGTGTTTGACAAGTTTATCTCTAGCCCTGATTTGAGCATAGAAGAAGCTGCCAAATTGCATGGAAACTTCAACCTGCCGGATATAATTCTCCGCTATCCCAACCGGGACAAAGATACCAGGAAGAGGACGGAACAAAGCTTTCTGGTGCCTTTTGAGGAGATCATGGGAAATGACTGGGATTTTTCGATAAACAGGTACAAGGAAATTGTGTATGAAGAGGTGGAGTATGAAGCCCCAGATATAATAATTAATAGAATCAGTGAATTGGATAAAGAACGAGAAGATTTAATTAATTCATTATCTAAATCATTATGATTAAAAGAGTTGCATTATCGGATCTTATAGAGAATCCACTCTCAGGAGAATGGGGTGAGGAAGGTGATGGTATAAATGTTTTACGAACAACAAATTTTAATAATGATGGCAGTATAAATTTAAATAGTGTTGTTAGACGTAATATTTCTTTCACCAAAATTAAACAGAAGATTCTGCAAAAAGGAGATATTATTATTGAGAAATCAGGTGGAAGTCCTAATCAGCCAGTCGGTCGGGTTATTTATTTCGAAATTGAAGGTGATTATTTATGCAATAATTTTACCTCTGTTTTGAGGCCAAAAAAAAATGCTGTATTTTCTAAATATTTGCACTACTTATTATTTGCTAGCCATAAGTATGGAATAGTAAATGGTTATCAAAATAAAACAACAGGAATATTAAATCTTCAGCTAAGCAGATATATAAAGGAATTAAAAATCCCTCTCCCCCAGTTCCCCGACCAGCAAAAGATCGCGCACATCCTCGACCAGGCCGATGCCCTGCGCAAAAAAACACAGGAGCTTATCGACAGCTACAATGAACTGGCCCAGAGTATTTTCCTGGACATGTTTGGGGATCCGGTTAGGAATCCGAAGGGGTGGAAATTAAAAATCTTAGGGGATATTTGTGGAGTAGGATCTAGTAAGCGTGTGTTTGTAGATGAACTTGTTGACCGGGGTATTCCATTCTTTAGAGGTACAGAAATTGGACGGTTAAGTGAGGGGCATGATATCAAGCAAAGTCTTTTTATTACAAAAGAGCATTATGACAAATTAAAAAAACATACGGGGGTCCCAAAAATTGGAGATTTGTTGTTACCCTCAATTTGTCCTGATGGTAGAATTTTAAGAGTTGAAAGTAAACAGCCTTTTTATTTTAAGGATGGACGTGTACTTTGGATAAAGGTAAATGAATTGAAATTGAATAGTATTTATTTAAAAGTATTATTGAAAGAGATTTTTTATGCTAATTACACAAATATCGCGTCTGGAACGACATTTGCGGAATTGAAAATAGTTGCGCTTAAAAAAATCAAAATACTAACTCCTCCTTTGACGCTTCAAAATCAATTTGCCGATAAAATAAACTCCATCAATCAACAAAAAGAACTTGCAAAACAAAGCTTACAACAAAGCGAGGACTTATTTAATGCACTTCTGCAGAAGGCATTTAAAGGAAAATTAGTAAATTCGGAATAAAATGAGATAACATGCACTCCAACTTTCGTTTTTTACAGGAACAGTGGCCGGAATTCTACCAGCGGGCAGTGAAGGCGGAACAACTTGTCATCACCGATTCAAGGACATCCCTCACTTATGCTCGCATGGCATTGGAGGTGGCCATTAATTGGATGTATAAAAAAGATGGAGAACTGATTCTCCCATACGATACAAGCCTTAATTCCCTTATGAAGCAGCATGAGTTCAAGGAGCAGTTTTCGAATAAATTATATACTGAAATAGACCTTATTCGTAAACTTGGTAACCTGGCTATTCACAACAAACCGGTATCAGAAGTCGACTCTGACAAAATCATTACAAACCTTTTTTACTTTTCCAGGTGGTTTTCCAAATCATATTCTGAGAAGGATTTGGGAGAACTTTCTCCATTTGATTATGAACTTATACCAAAAGAGGGTGAAGCTACACTTAGCAAAAGGCAACTCAAACAACTTCAGGACCAGTTTGACAGTGATCTTCAGTCATCACAAGAAAAATTAAAAAAAACTCTTGATAAGAATAGGGAGCTCCAAGAAGAAAACAAATTGTTCAGGAAGCGTCTTGAAGCACTTCAGGCACAACTGGAAACGCAAAAGAAAGCAGCCAATCATGAAGATGAGATTCATCATCCACGTAATGAATATGAAACACGCAAATTCATTATTGATGTATCCCTACGTGAAGCTGGTTGGGATTTAAATGGTGTAAATGATAAGGAGTTTAAGGTTGAGTACATGCCAAAATCAACAAATAGATCTGAAACAGGATATGTAGATTATGTACTATGGAACGATGATGGTAAACCCCTCGCTGTCGTTGAGGCAAAGAAAACCATGGAGTCTGTCAGTAAGGGCGAGAATCAGGCGCAACTCTATGCTGAATGTATAGAGAAGATGTATGGTTTACGTCCGGTAATGTTTTATACAAATGGTTTTGAAACCTATATATGGGATGATCAGTTTTATAAGAAGGCAAGACCTATTCATGGATTTTACTCAAAAAAAGAGCTGCAAACAATTTTCTTCAGAAGAGAAAACCGAAAGGATATTCGTAAGGGAGAAATTGATAAAACCATTGTAGAAAGAATCTACCAATTTCGTTCAATAAGAAGTATTGCAGAACACTTTTCGGGCAATGATAAATCAACAGGAAATCTTATTGGAACAAATCGGGGTGCCTTATTAGTGTTGGCAACTGGAACTGGTAAGACTAGGGTTTCAATTGCATTAAGTAAATTATTGCTGGAATCAAACTGGTCTAAACGTATCTTATTTTTAGCTGACAGAGTGAGTTTAGTCAACCAGGCAATGCGTAATTATAGCAAGTTTCTTCCAGAACATTCGAATGTAAATTTGCTTAAAGATAAGGAGAACAGTGGTACTAGAATAGTGTTTTCAACCTATCAGACGCTAATGGGATTGATTGATGAAGTGAGAGATGGTGATGAACGATATTATGGAGTTGGGCATTTCGATCTTATCATTTTTGATGAGGCACATCGTTCAATTTATCGAAAGTACCAGGCCATCTTCGAATATTTTGATGCACTTTTCCTAGGACTTACTGCTACTCCGAAAAACAGCATTGATAAAAACACCTATTCAATTTTTGGCTTACCGGACAAATCTCCCACAGATGCTTACACTTTTCAGGAAGCAGTTGAAAACAATCACTTGGTAGGATACAGGACAATCGAAGTGCCAACAAAATTTCAAACAGGGGGAATAAAGTATAAAGATTTATCACCAGAGGAACAGGAAGAATTTGAAAAGGAGATATTAGATGGAGAAGAGGCTACAGGAGATGAGTGGGTCGATAAAAATGCATTGAATGCCTGGCTTTTCAATAAGGATACTGCTGTTAAAACCCTGAATTATATTATTAAATATGCCATAAAAAAGAGAAGTGGCGATGAGATAGGAAAGACCATAATATTTGCTAGAAATAGAAAACATGCTCAGTTCTTAAAGGACGTTCTTTTAGAACTAGACAAGGAAAGATATGGCAATGAATATGCAAAAGTTATTACCTATAATGAACCCAAAGCGCAAGAATTTATTAATCGTTTTTGTGATGAAGAAAAAGAACGACTACCCCAGATAGCCATATCGGTAGATATGCTAGACACTGGTATAGATGCACCAAGTGTTGTAAATTTGGTGTTTTACAAACCAGTTAAATCATATACTAAGTTTTGGCAGATGATTGGTCGTGGGTCACGATTGCGACCTGATTTATTTGGACCAGAAAAAGACAAAGACAAATTCCTGATATTCGATCTTTGTGGCAACTTTGAATTTTTTGAAGAGAATCCGGAAGGGATTGAAGCCGGAATCCAGAAAAGTTTAACAGAAATGGTATTCAATCTGAAGTTACGTTTAGCAGAATATTTGAAGGATGATGCATTCGAATCAAACGAAGAATTACAAAATTATCGCAATCAACTATTAGATGGCTTATATTCTGAAATAGCAGATTTGGATAGTGATCGTTTTGAAGTTAGAATGAAACTCAAGTGGGTTCTGCAATACGGTACCGATAACAGGGAACTCTGGAACCACTTAGATAAAAAAGATGTTCGAAGCATTGAAGATGAACTAGCCATGTTAGTAAAACCAGCCAGGGATGATTCAGATTTAGCTCGTTTCTACGATAAACTTCTCTATACGCTTATTCTATGTCGTGTTAAAACACCTGAAGCTGAAGAGTTTTTTAAGAAATATTTACCTGTAATTTCAGATGTTGCGAACCTTTCCAAAAAACTAATAGTGAAAACTTCTATTCCGAAAGTAAAGCAGAAAGAGGGACTAATTAAATTGCCATTGGATAAAGACTTTTGGAAACAGGAAGGTATAACTCACCTGGAGCAGATTCGCTACGGACTACGTGACTTAATTAAATATATTGACAAGGAAGACCAGAAATATGTTACTACTGATTTTGAAGATGAATTGTATGAGTCAAAAGTTGTTGTTACTGATTATGCGGAGGCCTCAATTGTGCCTTATGAATCTCCATTTATGAATAATATCAATCGTCTAGAAGAGATTATCAGAGAAAATCAGAATAACATAACAATTGATCGCATTAGAAATGGTCAGCAAATCACGAAAGAAGAGTTAAAATCTCTGGAGGTTTTATTGTTTAATGGAAGATTAAAAAAAGAAGATCTGGAGAAAGAACTGGGACAAGAACTAGACTTGGTTTGTTTCATTATTGAATTAACAGGTTTGAGTGAGGAACATGTAGTTGAGGCATTCGCTAATTTCATAAATAAGTACCAGTTAAATTCTATCCAGATAGAGTTTCTAGATACTATCAAGCAGTTTTTAACCAGGAACGGTAAGATAGATCCAATGAAACTATACGATGCCCCATTCAAGACTTTTCATAGTTTAGGAATTGATGGTATTTTCAATGATGAACAAGCAGATAAGATTTTTAAAATCGTTGAAAAAGTGAATAAGGAGAGTATTGGAGCTTGAGATTAGAATTTAAACCTTCACCAAATGAAACAAAAAGTTTACATTTCAGGTTTTCTTGAGCAAGCATCCTATGGAAAATCTGCTGCAGTAGAATTAATAGATAAGCTTCAATCAGAAGGATACCAGGTAACTGAGATTAAGAATCATAAGGAAAATGTGTGGTGTCGGGATTATATGCCAATAATTACTGTAGCAAACAATCTTGTACAATTCAGATATGCCCCGGGTTATATGACCGATTCAAAAAAATGGTCAGAAAGGATACCAGATCAATCCGATATTCAGAACGAACTGGATATTAAATGTAAAGATGCAACTGATATCATTTTGGATGGCGGTGTTATTGAAATTCTTAATGATCAGGGTATAATTTCTGATAGAGTCTTTAGAGAAAACACCAATACAGATGAGATAACGCTATTAACAACGATTAACCAATTATTAGGATTAAAAGATCTAACAGTTATTCCACAGCATCCTAAAGATTTTACAGGCCATGTAAACGGCCTTGTAAGGTTTATTGATAGAGAAACAGTATTGATCAATGAACTTAACCAAAGAAGGTCCGGAAGAGTGGGTATATTGTTTTAAAATGGCTTTATATAATGCTGGTTATAAGATGGAATCTTTACCATACAGAGCGTATAAGAATAAGGGAGATGACGCTAAGGGTATTTATATGAATTTCCTAAAGCTTCCCGACATAATCGTTATGCCTACATTTACTTATGAGAAGGAAGATATAAAAGCAGCAGAGAAACTTGCACAGGTGTTCCCAGGTCGAGAGAACAAGACAATATATTCTACTGATCTAGCAAAGAAGGGTGGGTTAATAAATTGTGTGACATGGAACGCCTAAAGTTTAAACAATGTATCAAACAAATGTTAATTCGTGAATTCATTTGGGTTATGGAAATATGTGAAGTAAATAACATACTTGTTTTAGTTTATCATATTTGATTGAAGAGACTAAAATCTAAATTGGGGGTACAGAAATTAAAGATATTTTATAGAAAGGATCATCTTAATGGGCAATTATAACTAATAGAAATGATATCTCCGCCATTATTATCAGAATATGACCCTGAAATGCTATCAGAAGGATCATTAGATCCGCTGGGATTATACCTTATCGCAGACAGGCTAGCCACAAAGTTAATACCCGGGTTTAGAGAACGAATGCGACACCCGAGGTTTTTAACAGGTATTGCTGTTGGTTCTCATGTTTGCTCAACCTTTGATGAAGATGAGATTGCTTCAGATGATATGAGTCCACCATACCAGGTGTATGAATGGCATGTGGTTCAGGCGCTAGTCAGCCGGTTTAAAGAGACAGATGAAACGATTGGTCTGCCTGGAGTTAGTAAGGCTATAGAAGCTTACAGGGCAAAAGTTCCACTGACAGCAACAAGGTATCTAAAGACTCCAAGTGTTTTTGGTTTTCATGGAGTTTACAGGACCTTGGCACGCGATCTGGATCTGATTACAGAATACAGACTTGGCGAATTTGGAGACAGACTTTTAAGGTCATGGGAGAAAGAACAAAACCTGGAGGGTTTTTATACGGGACAAAGCGGTGATGGTAAAAAGCTATTGAATAACCTAAGAAGTGCTGTTAGAGAAGGCTGCAAAACAGGAAGTGCTGTAAAAGGTTGGTGGTGGGGGCAGAATAAAGTTATTGCAGAGCACTTAGCTCCCTATAGAATTGGTAAAAAAGAAGGCAAAATGCTATTGGAAGGGTTTTTGAGTGATAAGCATTCTTTACGTAAAGAAGTAATTAACTACCTGCTTACGTCTGAAGGAATGTCAACCTGGAACATTAATAATTCGGAAAGAGAATTTCATGAATCCCTTTATAAAAAGGGCTCCGGAGAAATGAAAGATATCTTGTCCACTATTCAATCGTATGAACAGTTTGCAAGATTGCTTCAAAATGCATTCGATGAAAGTCTGTACATTATGTCCGGGGCAAGACATGTTTACATTAATGACCTGAGCAGGCAAGATCATATTACTAAAGCTTCTACTGAGTTACCAGGCTTATTTAGACTAGTTAGTAATAAACTTTCATCATTGGATCTTTCATTTCAATTTGAAAAATCCTTTGGCTTATTCAACGAAGTAATGAAACCAACAGCCTGGATGGAAATCTTGATTGAACACCATAACAACATTCAGCGATCAAAGTCCCGTATTGGAAAATCACCCTGGTTTGAAAGAACGGATAATGGCAGGTTGCTGATATATCCGGGTCGTGTGAGATCAGAAGGACCAGCAACAGATAAAGAATATGTTCATTTTTACCGTACGAATTCTTTATGGTCGTTTTTGAGGGATATGAAATTAGTTACAAAATGATCAATAAAAATACATCGAAACTATTAAGTTTATGGTCTCCGCCACAGGATGCCGGGGATCCAGTAGGATGCCTTTCGACCACCTTCACTTTTGATGCGGAATTTTTTGAAGAAGAGTGTCTGGGGAGATTTGTCAAAATGGAGTCTGATCCTTTTTCTGATGGTCCGGTCTATCTCATCGAACGCGAGGAAAAGTTAGCAGGTATCAAAGCAGCAGCATTAGTTGATAAGAATCACTGCAGGGGTAAAAGAAGCCTAAGGTGGGATTTGATTTCATTCCGTAAAAACAACCTTTTACATTCTAAAATAACATTCTTATACTGGGGCAATTACATCAGGGTCATTATAGGCTCGGCTAATCTAACAAAAAGTGGTTACCGTCTAAACCAGGAAGTGTTTGGAGTATTGGATTTCTATAAAGATTCTGATATTCCATCATTTATTTTTGAGGAGTTAATTAATTATTTAAGATTGTTAGTTTCAGAATCCGGTAATTCAAGTGAACAGCCCGAGGTGTTAAAATGGAATGATTTGTTAGATATGGCATGGGAGAAAAGAGACTTCTTTTGTTCTGTTTCAGAATACCGGGGATATAAAAACATGAGGGTTTATCCGGTTTTTGTCCGGCCTGGTGATGATTCTCTTTATGATCAGATAAGAGGGATCTGGAAACATTGCAGTGACAAACCACCAAGAAAAGCTTATATCACAAGTCCATTCTTTGATGATTCCAGTCCAAATAAACCTGCTGAATTTATCTGGGAAGTGCTGGCTTTGAGAGGAGAGGCAAAAGTAACTTATAATGTAATAGCACAAACCGGAGAAAAGGACGATGAAATTGTAACCGTCAGGGCTCCACGGTCCTTATCATATTCTCCCCGGGGAAGATCTCAGGCGTCTGTTAGATTTGATCAGATAAAAGAAGAGGAATCGATTGACAGTAAATTATTTAACAGGCCGCTTCACCAGAAATCCATATGGCTGGAAGGTGATGACTGGTCACTCTATTTAATCGGTTCGAGTAATTTCACAAGCGCAGGCACAGGTTTGCATTCGAGGTGTAATTATGAAGCTAATGTTGCATATATTGTTTCATCCAAAAAAAATCCAAGAATTTATAAGCAACTGATTAAAAGCTGGCCTTATACCTACCCACTTAAAAAAATTGATACATGGTCCAGTCTTTCTAACGAAGATGAGGAAAGTAATAAAGAAGATACCATTCTTCCTAAAGCTTTTTTGTCAGCATATTATGACTTGGTCGATGGAAAACAAGCTTTAAAGTTGGAATTCAAACCTTCAGAACTACCCAAAGATTTCGAAATTTTTGATGAGCGAAATAAATTATTATTAAACGAACAAAATTGGAATAATATGGGTCGCAATAAGGAAGTCATCCTTTTTTGGAATGAAATCTATCTTCCTTCAGGTCTGATTGTCAGATGGAGGGGGATTGAAGGGTCAGCATGGTGGCCATTGAATGTTATAAATCAATCCGTCTTGCCTGTTCCTGAAGAATTGAAAGAACTGTCACTTGAAACATTACTGAGTATATTATCCTCTCCAAAACCATTATACCGTGCAATGAAAAAATGGCTGAGGACAAAGGATAAGAATAGAGAAGGAAGTAATGAAGAACTGGATGCGCTGAAAAGAGTCAATACCAATGACTTCCTTCTACAACGGACACGCAGGATCTCATATGCACTGAATACAATGAAAGAAAAACTTGAAAAACCATTATACACAATTGAATCACTGCATTGGAGATTATACGGACCAGTAGGAGTAAATGCATTATGCAACGCCATATTGAAAGAAGCACATTCTAATGAGGAGAAATTGTTTCTGTTGGCAGAAATTGCACTGGAATTATCAGAACTAAAACTAATCAAGGTAGAGAATAGTCTTGATCCTGAAGAAATAAGGATAGAGATCCTTAAGTTAATCAATGAAATACAATGCCAGGTTAAATCATTATCAAAAAAGTTAAAGATTAAGTCATTGCAAAATTATTTACTTGAAACTTTTCAAAAAGCACTGAATGAAGTATAGTTATTCGTTACATCAGGAAATTGATCTTTTTGTAAAAGGAAGGATTACAAAAACTGACGCCAAAAGGCAATTGCGGACTGCAAAAGCCATATTGAAGCGTTTTGAGCATTTGCCTGGAGTAATTCTTGCAGATGAGGTAGGAATGGGAAAGACATTTGTTGCCCTTTCAGTTGCAGTGTCTGTTGCACTTGAAAATGAAAAGAAACAACCTGTAGTAGTAATGGTTCCCGGTTCCCTGCAAAAAAAATGGCCTAGAGATTTTAGCCTTTTTTGTGAAAAGTGTTTTAGTGGATCGCAAATACTTAAGTATGGTGTGGCTACTCGGGCAGCTAAATTTTTAAAATACCTCGACGATCCACCTGAACGCAGAAAACATATTATCTTTCTGACTCATGGTGCCATGAGCCGTGGTTTATCCGATAGCTGGGTGAAGTTAGCGCTAATTCAAAGAGCATTGTACAGGAGACATAATACAATTGAATTAAAGAGGGCACTGTACAAATACCTTGGTAAATTATTATACTTGGGCTGGGCAGAAAAAAGAAATCCTGACATTTGGGAAGTACTACTAAATAGGCCCCCTGAAAAATGGTTGAAACAACTTCAACAAAGGGGAATTGATCCTGAAAATGATAATAACTCCGAAACTGATGATGATCCTGTTCCGGAAGCAGTGATAAACATTCTGAACAGCTCAAAGTTTGATGAACTATACCATGCATTAGACAAAATCCCAAAGCGACAATCCAAGTATTTTGAAGAGAATTTAAAAATTGCCAGAAGAACAATTAATTCAATCCTTAGAGAAATCTGGGAAAAATGCCTTAAATCATTTGAATTATCCATTCCATTGCTAATCCTGGATGAAGCACATCATTTAAAAAACTCACATACGGCTCTTGCAAATTTATTCCATACAAATGAAGCAAAATCGGATGCTGATGAAGTTTCCAAGGGGCCTCTGGCAGGGGCATTTGAAAGAATGCTTTTTTTAACAGCCACTCCATTTCAACTTGGTCATCATGAGCTTTGTTCTGTACTGGATAGGTTCAAAGGTATAGAATGGGATGGGCAACATGCACCACCGGGAGGTGTGGAAAGATATACTAAATTATTGGATCTATTGAAAATTGAGCTTGATGAATCACAGAGGAGTGCTTTAAGATTAGAGGAAGCATGGTCAAAGTTAACTTCCGAAGATTTATCAGCTAGTAATCATTCTATTCGGCAAGTTGATGAGTGGTGGGAAGCGATTTTAAATTCTGATTATCGTTCAAACCATAAAATCAACGAAATAGTTCTTAGATATGAACAAACTAAAAATTCGTTCAAATATGCAGTGAGAAAACTGAAAAAATTAGTCATCAGACATGATAAACCGAAAGAGTTAAATGGTAAATATAAAGGAATTCAAAGAAGAAGGATTCTAGATGGTAACGGAATTATTGATGAGAATGAAATAGTTAAAAGCGGGATTAATATTGAAGGTGAAGCAATTGTTCCTTTTCTGCTTGCTGCCAGGGCTAGTGTTAAACAACTTGATAAAAGACCATTATTTGCTGAAGGACTAGCTTCAAGTTATGAGGCATTTCTTAAAACAAGAATCGATAATATTAGGAAACAATTAGATACTGATCAGGAAATTGAGGATGACATCTTTGAGGTTGAAGAATGGCATTATCAGCAGTTGGGCAAATCTCTTAATTACTTATTGGCGGGTTCCGGAAAGGTAGTCCATCCGAAAATGCGGGCGACCGTAAATAAAACCTTGGACCTGTGGTCAGAGGGAGAGAAGGTATTAATTTTTTGTCACTTCATTGCTACCGGAAAAGCATTGCGACAATATATCTCCGAGGCATTATTGGATAAAATAATAAAAATCGGTAGAGCAAAGCTTAAATGTAGAAGCGAAGAAGTGTTGGACAAATTAGAAAACCTTGGGCAGAGATTTGCAAAGGAAGACAGTTCATTTCGTAAATCTTTTGAGGAAGAGATTTGTAAAATCCTTTTAGATTTTAAATTACTGGAACCATACAAAGAAAAAATACTGAAAGTAATATTGAGATATCTTAGGACCCCTACTTTTCTTGTCAGGTATTTCTCACTTACAGAATCCAGGTATTCCAGTGCTACTATTAAGAAGGCCTTGAATAAAATGGATAAATCGGGTTTTACCCTGAGACAATTAATTAAGAATTTCTTTGGTTTTTTGGATCAAAACTGTAGCGATGTTGAGAGAGCTGAATATATTAATGCACTGATGAGCATTCAAACAGGAAGTATTGCAGGTGATGATGTTTTTAAAAGCTATAGTGAAGATGAAATTCAAGGGGATGTGAAAGAAAAGCTACTTCCAAATGTCAGGTTAGTAAACGGAACAACAAAACAAGAAACAAGGCAAAAGTTAATGCTTACCTTCAATACTCCTTTTTATCCTGATATCCTTGTAGCCAGCAGCGTAATGGCTGAAGGGGTAGACCTACACCTGAACTGCCGGTATATAATCCATCATGACTTATGCTGGAATCCAAGCACATTAGAACAGCGAACCGGAAGGGTTGACCGGATCGGAGCCAAGGTTGAAAAATGCGGTTCTCCGATTAACATCTACCTTCCTTATATTTCCGAAACACAGGATGAGAAAATGTACAAGGTTGTAATGGACCGGGAGAAATGGTTTAAGATAGTAATGGGCGAAAAGTTTAAGGTGGATGTAAAAAACACTGATAAAATTGCAGAAAGAATTCCGTTGCCATCAAAAATAGTTGATGAATTAGGTTTTAAATTAAGAGTTTAGCGCTAAAGTTTATAAATAATTGTAAACAAAAATTGATCCTCATAAGGATAAATGGAATTGGGAATACTTAAGTGAAAATAGTGTCCTGCCATGGCCAGAGGAGCTAATTGACAGATACATAGACCTATGGGAGTTTGGTCATCCCATATATCGTAAAAATGAGATGGTGATTATTTCAGGCCTTTCCTATAATCCGGTCCTGGACTGGTCATTCTCACCGATCAATAAATACAAAGACCGTTGGTTTTGCCACTTAATAGTATATTAATGTAGGCATTTCGTAGTCGATAGATATAATAAATGAATATTATGATCTTTGGGTTTTGGAAAATCTAACATTGAACAGGAAACATTCCTTTGACAGGCAGAAAAAAAATGTGGTGATTCTATTGAAAGAATAGCATTGGTGAAGTTTTCAGTTAATGCTTCAAAATATTACGAAAATCAACAATTATTCGCAATTATTCACAATAATCCACATTATTGCGGATATAAACTATGCAAAAAGACATTTCATATTCTGAATTTAACTTCATGATACCTCTATATCATCGTCTTTTTCAATAACAGGTTCCCTAGAAATTAGATACAGAACTAAAACAGTT
>Ga0307991_1000895_pt1 | contig 21589 bp, 24 predicted proteins | sample EllFjometagen131_FD_203146 | JGI IMG/M metagenome (GOLD analysis project Ga0307991, IMG submission 203146) | Marine microbial communities from Ellis Fjord, Antarctic Ocean - #131 | ecosystem: Environmental > Aquatic > Marine > Unclassified | place: Southern Ocean | collected 2014-10-08 | reverse complement strand
ACTTGCGGATAAAATTGCTAGATAAGTGCCGTCAGATCCTGTACTCGCAGTAAGCGTATTTGTTCCAAAAACCCATCCTTCAAGATTTGAATGAGTGTTTATGAAATTATTTAAATTTGCGAATGATATGGTTAGAGATTGTGATGTTGAATTATTTACAATACTCATTTCACCATATTTAGGCGTTTCTGATTCTGATAATTCAACAACAACCAGTTGACTATGAACAGGAGTGAAGTTTGGTGTTCCAGCATATGATGCCATTTGAAGAACTATTTCTGTATTTTGGGGTACTGTAGCAATAAAACTTCCTGCTGCATTTCCAACATCAGTTCCTCCTGTGGAAATTCTGCGCTTGATAATACCTCTTGTAGTACCAGAACCGATTTTTACTCCAAAACTCCAAAGCGCAGCATCTGCATAAAAACTTAATGAATAACGTATTAAATACTGTTTATCACCAACTGCTGCTCCAGTTGTAATTCCATTTGTTGCATATGTACAGCCAGAGGATGACATTTCTGTATATCCGGTGATTGTAGTGTATGTTGTACTAGCAGACTGTACTGATGATGAATAATTGGTAATATACATTGAACCATAATCTGCGCCTAATAAAAATGTAGATGTAAAAATAACAAAAACTAAAAATACTATTTTTTTCATAAATTCTCCTCATTTATTTTTCTATGTATAAATTTATGGTATAATTTCTGAATGCAATTTCTTAATGGAATAATTTTTATTATAACTTATTTTGTCAATTAAAATTATGTATTTTTGCAGAAACTGTTAAGTCAAGACTCCCATTAATTGATAAAACTGTTTTCCAGAAAATTCAACCATTTAGTTTGTGAGAATTGTAATTGTTGATACTCTTCTTTACGGATTTCAAAAAATCCTTGAGTCTCTTCATCTGGAAACCAGATAATTGCAGTTCCAACATCGTCTGAAGGATAACCAGGCGGATAATAATTTGTATTCTGAAAGATATAAGCTGATTCTAATGCACTTAGGATTTCATTGGAAATTGTTCTTAAAGAATCATTCTCAGTATTATCATAAATATTTGTAAAAAACTCTTTAATATCAACATCCAAAGCCGGATTTGTAAATCCAGCTGCATTAAATTCTATACAGTTCTGGCGGCTTTCAATAAAAATTTCATCGGAAGCTTCTATTGCCCAATCCGAAGCAAACTCGCTGAGCTTGTTCAATAATTGTGGAAATTCCACAGTTTTGAGTACTGAGCATGAAATCGGGAAGATCTCTTCTAAGTTGTAGTACTTATGATATTGAAAACCTATATCCAAACAAATATTTTCGGTTGTTGGTTGCTCTTCCCACATAGAAAATATTTCAGCATAAGGGAAACCTTTCGAATCTACTCCACCTTCAGAACCAATAATATAATCTGTGTAATCTGCAACTTCAGCGGCAACTTCCACAGTCTGCATATTGCAGGCATCGAAAATAAGAATTTCCAAATGCTCATTAATATTATTGATTCCAGCTCGAAGCTCCCCATCGGCAATACCAATATAGTTTCCAGATTCTACATCTTTACAGAAATTATGATACCAGCCATTTCCATGCGACCAGATAACAAGTGCCTGCTTTTCTGATGGATATTTATTAAATCCCCAATTTGCAAATGCAGTCAGTTCATTTTCATCACCACTATCGATCTCTCCCAGATAGGAAATCTGTTCTTGTAACCCGGGATAAATATGATACCTGTATGCTGCCGGTGAAAAATTAGTTTCACTGGAATCGACTTGTACAATAACATTAATATTATTAGAAAATTCTGCCTGCATCATATCTTCGATGTCATCCAAAGCTTCATTATCCAAACCATTATCGGCAGCCATGTAGATAAGGATCGTCCAATCACTCTCTTCTATTTTGCTGCAGCCCAAGAGAGTAAAGATAACAAATAAGAACAGAATAATTTTTTTTATCATAATTCAATTGAGGTATTATTTATATTCCTTTGCAGCTTCGATACCTTTTAGAACCCGGACACCACCCTGGGTGAGAGCTTCCATCTCTTTTTCACCAGGAATCACGAAAGTTTTTGCAATAAAGGAAGTTCTCTCCTCTAATACATCCACAACATAGTCATTATAAACCAGTCCACCCGTTAAAAAGATACCATCAACCTTACCCTTTAACACAGTTGCGCAAGCACCGATCTCTTTGGAAATCTGATAGAGCATGGCATCGAAAACAAGTTTTGCTTTCTTATCTCCTTTCTTTATCATTTTAATTACATCACCACCATGATCAGTGCCTAGATAGGCTATAAGACCACCGGTTTTGGTAAACATATTAACCAACTCTTTGTGAGTGTATTTGCCACTGAAAGCCAGTTCAAGCAGGTCACCGATCGGTAGAGCTCCAGCACGCTGAGGTGAGAAAGGTCCCATACCCAGTACTGCATTGTTTACATCGATCATTTTCCCTTTTCTAATGGCAGCCACGCTGATACCACCGCCCATATGAACCCCAATCAGATTTACATCGGAAAATTCTCTATTCATCTTAGCTGCAATGTTTATCCCACAATACCGGAGATTAAGAGCATGCAACAAGGATTGCCTCTCGATTTCAGGACAGCCGGAAATGCGGGCAATATCATCAAATTCATCAACAGTAACAGGATCAACAATAAAGGCAGGAACACCTGTACCTCCTGCAATAGCTTTTGCTATAAAAGCACCTAGATTAGAAGCGTGGATACGTCCCCACAAACCCGGATCTTTAAGATCTTTCAACATCTTATCATTGATAAGATAAGTTCCGCTGGAAATTGATTTAACCAATCCTCCCCTACCTACAACAGCTTCAATTGAAGAAAGTTCGATCTTGTGGTTTTTTAGAGCTGTTAACACAAGTTCTTTCCTGAATTCATATTGCTCGATTATTCCCTCAAATTCTGCAATTTTACCAGCGTCATGACGCAGTGTCTCTATAAATACAGGCTCCGTATCATCAAAGAGAGCGATCTTGGTCGAAGTTGATCCAGGATTAACAGCTAAAACACGGTACTCCATAACTATACTCCAGTTCATTATTATTTTTTGACACTTTGTAAAATTGAATTATCCAGTCAAATATTTTCTAACTAAACTATCTTGTACTTTCTAAAGAAACTAGACGAGAATAATTAATATTTTTGCAAATATTCAATCTGGCAATTTTTTATCTGAATTTCAAGAGATTAAAGCAACAACTGAATATTTATATTTGTACTAACCTACGCTTCACAAATTATTTGACACAATAAGTCAGTGAAAAATTAATGACAAATGGATTTGAAGAATGAATATTATCAATAATAAAACAGGATGGATCGAAGTGATCTGTGGAAGTATGTTCAGTGGCAAAACAGAAGAACTTATCCGCCGTGTTCACCGGGCTGAGTATGCCAGACGCAAAATCCAGGTTTTTAAACCTGAGATCGATAACCGCTATGAAAAGGATCACCTTGTCTCACATAGTAAAATGAAAACTCCTTCCCAGATCGTTAAAAATGCACAGGAAATTCATGACCTTGTTAAATACGATACTGAGATAATTGCTATTGATGAAGCACAGTTCTTTGATGATAATATTGTCACTATCTGTGATAAACTGGCTAATAGCGGCAAACGTGTAATAGTTGCTGGACTCGATCAGGATTATACGGGAAAACCATTTGGGCCTATGCCTTTTCTTTTAGCAATTGCCGAATATGTTTCTAAACTAAATGCGATCTGCGTAAAGTGCGGGAATCCAGCCAGCAGAACCCAACGCCTTACCAAAAACAAGGAAACTGTAGTGGTAGGAGCTTCTGACATCTACGAAGCACGCTGCAGGAACTGTCACGAGGTTTTGTAATGAATTCACTAAGACTACTTTTGGCACAAGTTATAGAAATCTATATAATTATAATAATAATCAGAGCTGTTCTATCCTGGTTTAAGATAAGTCCTGCCGGACAGTTCTTTAAAATATATCTCTTTATTATCCAAATAACCGAACCTGTAATGCGACCCGTAAGGGAATTTCTGCTTAAGATATTTCCAACTTCTCCAATAGATTTTTCACCTATAATTATTATAGTTATACTAAACATGGCAAAGAACATTTTAATTGGAATTTGATGAGAGATATATGTTAGATAATATTAAAAAAGCAACTGAATTTATTCAGGAACGGATCGGGTTTGTTCCCAAGATCGGGATAATTCTGGGGACAGGACTCAACTCGATCGGTGATATGCTGGAAGATCCTGTTATAATTTCCTACCAAGACATACCTGAATGGAAGGCTTCTACTGCCCCTTCACATCAAGGCCGTCTGCTTGCTGGGAAACTTGACGGTAAAGGCATCGTGATCCTTCAGGGCAGACTTCATTATTATGAAGGATATTCAATGCAGGATGTTACCTTTCCGATCAGAGTATTAAAGGCACTCGGCATAGAAAAACTGATCGTAACAAATGCTGCTGGAAGTCTCAATGAAAAAATGGTTCCCGGAAACCTGGTAATGATCAATGATCATATCAACTGGATGGGAACTAATCCGCTGATTGGTGAAAACTATGATGAACTGGGCATAAGATTTCCCAGTATGCACGAACCCTATAATAAAGAATTTATAAAAATAGCTCATGGAATTGCAATAGAAAATGATTTTTCTTTACAGAATGGAACATACTTAGCACTTTCCGGTCCAAGTTTAGAAACACGAGCAGAATGTAAGATGCTGGCAAAAATGGGAGCTGATCTGGTTGGTATGTCAACAGTACCGGAGGTCATTGTGGCAATACATTCAGATATGAAAGTTATCGGGATATCTGTTGTAACTAATTTGAGCAATATCTTTCATTCTAAAGCTCATACACAGGAAGAAATCAGAAAAAATGCTTTGAGGGCTAAGCATGATCTTGAAATATTAATATTAGAATTATTTAAGGAAATATAGAAAAGGAAGTAATCATGACAGCAATGCCATTACCAGAAAAAAGACTTAAAAAATACAAAGAGATTCTTCTAAAAGAAAAAGAAGAGATTCAAAAAGTCATTAACAATATAAATGATATTCAAAAACGCGGAGCGAAAGATGGCAATGGCGACCTCTCTGCATATTCACAGCACCAAGCAGACCTTGGTTCCGATACTGATGAATCTGAACGCCGGGTTTATATTCTAGAAAAAGAACTAAATAACATTAAATTGATCAACTCTGCACTGAAGAGGATATACGATAAAACATACGGCATTTGCGAGATTTGCGGCAATATAATTCCCGCTAACCGATTAAAAATTATTCCATACGCTAAATATTGTATAAAATGTAAGGAAGAAGAAGAACAAAGAAAGAGAAGAAGAAAATAGTGAAAAGATTAGTGAAGCTACTGCCCTTTTATTGGGTATCTCTGATCATAATTATAATTGATCAAGTATCAAAGTATATGATCAGAACTTATTTAGAGCCAGGGCAGATAATTAAATTATCTCCAAAATTCATCTGGCTTACTTTTGTACGGAATACCGGAGCAGCTTTCAGTTTCTCTTTTGGGAATCCACTGCTGAATAGAATACTTTTTATTATTATTTCGATCATTGCGATTTTTTTTATAATTTATTTAAGTATTAAAAGTAAGAATAGAATAGAAATATTTTCCTTTGCACTTATTCTTGGTGGTGCTATAGGAAATCTAATTGACAGAATTTTAATGGGAAGCGTAACAGATTTTATCTGGTGTGATTTCCCAGATGTTATAATGACAAGATGGCCTGTCTTCAATATTGCAGACAGCTCCATTGTAATTGCCATTGTTCTAATGATAGCATCTACATTATTTCAAAAAGAAAAAATTGAGGAGAAAGAATGAAGAACACATTTATTATTATATTTTTCTTAGCTACAACTTTAGTATTTGCCCAGAACATTACACCAATTGCAAATATACAAGATAGCCTTGATGTCTATGATGGCGATGTTGTAACTGTTCAGGGAGTAGTAACTATTGGTGATGGATTATTATATTCTGGAAAAACTCAATTTTATATCCAGGACAATTCTGGTCGTGGTATTCAGATTTTCGACCATACTCCGTTATCTACTATTTATGTTAGAGGTGATTTGATAGAAGTGACTGGTGAGGTTGGTTTATATACAGGAAGTAGTGGACAATATTATAATGTTCAGATCACTGATCCAGTTGTTACGCTAATTTCCCAAGAAAATAACCTCCCCTATCCATATTCAGCAAACGGTGATGAAGATACAACCTTAAACGGTACTTGGGCCAGTGCTATTGGACAAATTAACAGTGTCTGGGATTCTCCTTATGGTTTCTACCAAATTACAATAGATGTTGATGGATTTGATATGGATCTACAATTTTGGGATTCTACCGGTGCTAATGTTGAAGAATATATAGAAGGAGATGTAGTTATTGCTCATGGGATTATAGCCTTTTATGATGATACTCCACAACTTTCCTGTGCTTATGGAGAAGATATCGATTATTATTCTGATACCGATAATTATCCATATGGTGATATAAGTGAAATAATTTCTGGTGAACCTGTAAATATTACTTTTACATACCCACTTGATTTTGATAGTGTTATCCTGCATTGGAAAACGAACAGTGATATAAATTTTAATTTATTAGAAATGATCCCTTCAACTGAGAATGAAAGTATATATGAAGCTAATGTTCCAGCTCAGGGAGGAGGAACAATTGTTGAATTTCACATTGTCGCTGTAGATACAAGCGGTACAGAATATATTTTTCCGGAAGAGTATCCGGAAATTATATATTTCTATACATATGAGGTAACATCTCACCGTGCAATCTTGAACATTCCAGCAAAAGCATTTAATCCATATTCTGGTGAAAAATTCCCAATCGAATTTGGTGCTGAATACAATGATAAAGCAATCTTAAGAATATACAATGCAGAGGGAAAACTGATGAGAACTCTGATGAATACAATCATTGAAAATTCAAATGGAATTACACATTATGATTGGAACGGTAAGGACAGAGAGAATAATCTGTTACCGCTGGGATTATATATCTGCTTCTTGGAAGTGATAGATACAGCCAATGGTAATAAAAAAACTGCAAAGGCTCCGATCGTTATCGGTGCACCGCTAAAATAAAGAGAGGGGAAAATTATGAAAAAAATTATAACTGCATTATCTTTGGTGTTTATAGCTGTTAATTTAGCAGCATTTTTTGATGATTACGAACCTTCCCCGCGAGCCAGAGCAATGGGTGGTGCTTTCTATTCAATTAGTAATGATGCTAATGCGGTCTTCTACAATCCGGCAGGATTAGAAAGTGCGGAAAATAATATCATAATCGGATATTCGAGTTTGTTCGGTAATGATTTTCAGATACTTAATACAGTTTCCCTTTCCATACAACTTCCCCACAAATTTGGTACAGTTGGAATTGGTTTGCAGTCTATGGATGTTGATTTCCAGGAAGTGAATCTAATGAGCGAGAAAATCTATGCTTTATCACACTCATTTAATATCCTCAACGATATACATTCGAATCTGGATATCGGCTATACACTTAATATGTACCATCTTTCGATTGATGGCTTCGGTGAACAACCAGCTTTTGGTATAAACCTTGGAGCTCTTGCTAATGTGCATCAGCGTACTCAGATCGGATTTACAATCACAAATTTGAATAATCCTTCTGTTGGTGAAGATAATGCCCACGATCTACCGCAGAAGATGGCAATGGGAATCTCTTACCATCCCTATACAGATGTGATCACCTCTTTAGAACTTAAGAAAACCATGAATGCCAAAACAGAAATTCATGCCGGTACTGAAGTAAAAATTATTGAAATGCTAACTATCCGTTGTGGAGTCCGCGGTGAACCGACCAGTTACTCGATGGGTGCCAGATTTAACATGTATAACATTATAATTGATTATGGATTCAACACACACACAATTGATGCAACTCATCATTTCAGTATTGGATATAAATTTTAAGAAGAAGTCATTATAATAAAAAAGCCATCTGACATTTTGCCAGATGACTTTTTTGATTCTAATCATAGTTACCAAGTTCAAGTTTAGTAACTAATTCATTTTTGTTAATAAGTTATTCATCAACACAATTGCTTAAGCAATTTAGCAATTACCGGATGCTAAAAAGTACTGAAGCATCAGTCCCGAGTGACAATAAAATTTTTGACTATTCTTCTTCTTTTTCCTTCTCTTCTTTTTCCGGATAGACCAGCACATGAATTTTGGTTGCACGAACTACAACTTTCGAGTGACCCTTGCCTTCCTTATCTTTCCACTGATTTCCTTTTAGGACTCCTTCAACAATTACAGGAATACCCTTTTTATAATAGGCATCTCTTTCAGCAAGAGCACCCCACACTTCCACATCAATGAAAGAGACTGTCTCCTGCCATTTTCCATTTTTAGCTTTGTAACGTTGATTGTGTGCTACCGTAATGGTTGTTACAGGCGTGTCAGCATCACCTACATGATTGATCTCGGCATCACGCACAATATTGCCTGATATGGAAACTGAATTAATACTCGGTGTTCTAAAGCTCATAATTCCTCCTCTTTAATTTTTAATAGTAAAATGCCTAGTCGTTATTCTGACTTGATATTTTTTAACATTTCTATTCAATATAGAATAATATATTAATCATATTTATTCAAAAGATTTTCTTCAGAAGAAATAATTGGAATTTGCATTAACTTAGTAACTAAAATAATTGTATGATAATAACCTGTCAATTTTTTTATCATAATGAAGAAATAAAAAAGCCGGTGAATTAATTTTCTCCGGCTGATAATATATTCTGCTCTAATTTTTTAGTTTATTCTTCCTTAAAAGAACTATGTACATGATACGTTAAAATGACTATAGATTGATAGTAAAATGCAAGATTTAACCAACTTCCTCCAAATACCACCTGCTACGCAATTGCAGGTTAGATAACTATATTTTTAATTTTTCATTAGCCAAACTATAAATTTATCAACACCTGTTTTGAATTTGGTTTTTGGATTATATCCAAGCAATCTATTAGCTTTAGAAATATCGGCAAACGTTTGATCCACATCACCAGATTGTAATTTTAGAATTTCTTTCTGTGCAGTTTTTCCTAAAGCATTCTCGATTGTCTTTATCATCCGGGAAAGTGAAATTGTTTTCGCTTCTCCTAGATTAAATATCTCATAACAGTAGTTTTCATTCACAAAATCTACCGATCTTAAGATGCCGTCAATAATATCATCAATATAAGTATAATCTCTTTTGGTAGAGCCATTACCGAAAACCGGGATCACTTCATCAGCTATAGTTTTCCGGGCAAATTTATGAATAGCCAGATCCGGTCTTTGTCTTGGTCCGTAAACTGTAAAGAACCTTAAAATCACCATTGAAATATTTTCCAGATGATGATAGGTATGACAGATGAGTTCTCCAGCTTTTTTTGTAGCAGCATATGGAGAAATAGGAAAATCCACAGAATCAGTTTCAGTAAATGGAACCTTCTTATTATTCCCATAAACAGAAGAAGAAGAAGCAAAGATGAATTTATTAATACAGTGTTTCTTACACTGCTCCAGCATATTGACAGTTCCATTGATATTAACCTCGGTGTAAAGAACTGGATCAATAATAGAGGGACGTACTCCAGCCATAGCAGCCAGATGGATGACAAGATCAAATTTATGATGACTGAAAATGTCTTCCAGTTCATCCTTACTGCGAATATCTGCTTTTATAATTTGAAAGTTATCGAAATGTGCCAATTCTTTTAAGTTGTTCCTTTTAATTTTTATGTCATAATAATCGCAAAAATTATCGAGTCCAACTACCTCATGTTCTTTTACTAACGCTTCACACAAATGTGACCCGATGAACCCTGCAGCACCTGTTACTAGTATTTTCAAATATCTCTCCTTTTCACAAATTATTAATAATAATTAAAATTACTCTCGACCTGTGGAATAAGAATTGAGTAGGTTGAAATAATTATTTATTCTTTTTTTTATGAACATTGAACCATAATATGTTTTAAAATATTTCTCTCTCTTAAGGGCATCTTTTTTATTTAAAAATACTTCATAATAAACTAAATTCAAAGGTCTTCGATATTTTGTAGATCGAACCTCACCTTTATCATGTTGCTCAATTCTTAATTTTAGATCTTTAGTTTTTATGTTCTTAACTCCACTCTCACTTAGTTCTTGTGAAGTCAAGTCCATAAAACTGACTTCACGATCTTCCTATACCGTAGTATATAAAGCCTTTTTCTCTCAATTCTTTGGGATTATATTGATTACGCCCATCAAAGATAACTGGGTTTTTCAGGAGATTTTTCATCTTATCAAAATCTGGATCACGAAACAGATTCCATTCTGTTATAAGCAATAAAGCATCTGCATTTCTAAGAGCATCATAATTTTCATCTGTATATTTTATTTTGGGATTTTTACCAAAAATACGATTTGCTTCATCTATTGCAACTGGATCATAAGCTTGCACAACAGCTCCAGCTTCTATAAGACCATTAATGATTGTAATAGCTGGAGCTTCCCGCATATCATCAGTTTTTGGTTTGAAAGCAAGACCCCAGATAGCAAAAGTGAGTTTTGAAAGATTTTCACCAAAATGCTTTTTTACTTTATGCACAAGCACGCTCTTCTGATCCTCATTCACATCTTCTACAGCCTGCAAAACTCTCGTCTTAATTCCAATTCCCTCTGCCATCTTGATAAGTGCTTTCACATCTTTCGGGAAGCAACTGCCGCCGTAACCTACACCAGGATAAATAAATTTATATCCAATCCGTGAATCTGATCCGATCCCGCGACGTACTTCGTTAATATCGGCTCCTGTGAGTTCACAAAGATTTGCAATATCATTCATAAAAGAAATCTTGGTCGCCAACATAGCATTAGCTGTATATTTGGTCATTTCAGCCGAGCGAACAGACATGATGATAAGCTTTTCATGACTGCGGGCAAATGGTGTATATAATTCACGCATAAGTTCTGCACACTCTTCCGAATCTGTTCCTACAACAACTCTATCTGGTTTCATGGAATCATTGATAGCATCTCCCTCTTTTAAGAACTCAGGATTGGATACAACATCAAATTTATGATCTACTCCACGTTCACCCAGAACTTTCTGAACTACAGCTGCTACTTTTTCGGCTGTTCCGACCGGAACTGTTGATTTATCAATGATCACCTTATAGCCATTCATATATTGAGCAATATCTTTAGCAACCGCCAGAACATACTGAAGATCTGCCGAACCGTCTTCATCCGGTGGAGTTCCAACCGCTATGAAACAGATATCACTCTTTTCTACAGCATCTTTAATATCGGCAGTAAATGATAATCTCCCACCTTGTTTATTGCGGTGAACCATCTCTTCGAGTCCGGGTTCCCAGATTGGGATATTCTCATTATTTAACCCATTGATCTTGTTTTTGTCGTTATCCACACAGATAACAGAGTTACCCATTTCGGCAAAACAGGTACCGCTGACCAGACCTACATAACCTGTTCCGATTATTGCTAATTTCATTTTATACCTCCAATGATTATTGGTTTAATTTAATTTCTATCTCTCTCTCCGGAATGTTCTTAACTCCAATTTCACGTTGTTCTTGTGAAGTCAAGTCCATAAGATTTATCAGGATGACAATATTTTTGTATGTTTTATTTCTGTCTACTCTCTCCTGTCACATTGAGTAGGAATGAAATGACCAGATAATAGCACTCCGTCTTTCTGAGAGATTCAATCGCTTTTCCCCCGAAGAATCTGGAGTGTTTAGACTCTTCCCTCTTCGCTCTTGAAACGGAGCTATGCCGGACACAGTCGTCGAATGCCTTTGTAAGATTTTCTCCAGTCTTCGTCCTGATATCTCAGGAACTTCGACGAGGCAGGCAGAGTGACGATATAGGAAATTCTTCCTTAAGAGAGCAACGTAAAAGGGACGTCAGAATGACGGTTTTTCAGTCGTCCTATTCTCAAAATCGCCCCGTCACAGCAAATAATTTGCCAGCAAATTATTTGCTCCTTGCTCCTTTCACTAAAATATTCCACCAGGCTTTAAAGAAATATTCAAATTGAGTAGAAACAGGTCTCTTTTTACGTTTAAGCAAATATGTCCTTTCAGATTCTATGATCTCATTAAAATTGGAAGGCATATCAGCATAATAAGGCGGAACTAAACCAGGTTTATATTGTACCCTGAGCTGCTGCATATCTGAGGGATACAAACCAAAATAATGAAAACTGAGTGCCCGTACTCCCACCAGAGAAATGTCACCTCTGACCCAGTTAAGGAGTTGAGGTAGTTCATCTATCCATAATTTACGAAAGATCTTTCCCCAACTGGTTATCCTGAAATCATCCATGAATTTGCCGCCTGTTTCCAATTCATTCTGATCATACACATATTGCTGTAAATATTCCGAGTAGGCATGCATAGTCCTGAATTTATAAATATAGAGAATTTCATTATCCCTGCCAACCCGTTTCATTTTGATGAAAGGACCGTAAGAAGGATCTTTATCCTTACTTGGTTCGCCTACTTTGCGGGTAATGAAATATAATTGATCATCAAATTCCTCTACTGCGATCACCTTGAATCCGCAATACTGCAATCTGCCCAGAGTTTCAGCTTTAGAAAGCGTCCTGTTCCTACCTTTAGTAACTGCAAAATAGAAAACCTTAAAGACAGGAAGCTTTGGAAGTATGCGATGGACTATAGTATCCAGAGAATGTAGAAGTACGGCGAGAGGATAGGGATATTTATGAAAAAGATAATTGTAGCGAACATGGATAGAACGTACACAGCCGACAAAAAAACCGCCAAATTTCAAATTCTTATTCACTTGAATGAAATATTGATTTAATCGGCGGAAATCATTGATGCGATGCAGATTCAGGAAAAATTCCTGTGATTCTGATTCTGTAATTTCCAGATTGTATAACGTGTGAGTATTAAGCACCAGAGAATCCTTGCGGTGAATAGAAGTAAGCGGGATTTGATTATTTAGAAAATTAAATACATCAAATTGAGTTGCGAGATATTTTGTTCCGAGCTTATGTTCAATACTATCTTTAACATCTTTAAGCTTTTCAGGAGTTGGAAAATCACTCTCATCATGAGAAATATGAGGGAAAATATAGCTTGGCTTTAAGGAAAATGTAATGGGATCATCTAGTCCGTACTTATTTTTCTTCCTCAAAAAATAAAAAGCAGCAAAGATAATCTCCAATGAACCAGAAAGCAAAATTGTGCCAAACACAATAAGCCTTGAATATTCGAAACGTCCGAAAACGTACATGGCTACCAGAACCATGCCAACTACAATGAAATCTACCCGAATAATTGAGTAAAACAAATTGATGAGTTTTTTGAATTTGCTGATGTTATATTTATCACCAATAAAAGAGGCTACCAGCCAGGTAGCAGCAAAACCCAGGAATGGATTTAAATAACGTGGCAAATATATACGTAGAGATGCCGGTTTAAGATAGATCATATAGAGAAAGGCAATGGTTATGAAGAGAAGATCTAAAAGGAGAAAAGTTATATATGATTTTTTATTTTCCATAATTAATTCCGTTTTGCTTTTCTTAATATAATTTTTTTAATATTATTTTTTACTTTTCTTACTATCCAAATCTTACACCACTCAGATTGTGAAGACGCCCAATGCTCAGGGTGGATGTTGATCATGATTTGTTCAGGCAATTTGTTCTGCACCAATGTTTCAATTATATCTGTTGTATGCTTGAAATTAAAATCGAACTTTGAGTTTACCTTATCACGTTTATTGATTTTTTTATTATCCCAGGAACGACCAGCATCTGTAATATATAACACTTTATCAAAATCTATGTCAAAATAAGGTTCAGAAGTTATACCATAATCTTTATAGTTGTATTTCTTCCATAAATCTCGACTATCCCATTTACGCATTGGGCTGCCATGCATGGCAATATTCTTGATTGGTACAATCTCTCGTAATTCAGCCAAATTTTTCTCAAAATCCTTAATCGCTAATTCATAATTGCCATTTGTTTCAGCTAAATTTTCATAATGGTATCCTATCTCATGACCTAATTCAGCAATTTCCTTGATAATATCTGACTTGAAGGTTTTAGGTATGGTACGAAAATAATAAGTTGATTTTACACCTACTTCATGTTCCAATTTTGCCATTCGCAATGCATTTTGTGGTTTACGATCTACGTCGTGACGCATTAATATGAATGGGCGATCGGGCAACTTAGAGACAGAGAGCTTGAAGTATTCTTCTAATGTAAGGAATTTGTAGTGTTCTGACTTAAGAGCATGTATTAGAGTTTCGTAGGATTTTAAAGTAAAATCATTCATTTTTTATATACTTTTTTAATAAACTTTTCACTAATTTTTAATAATTATTTAATTAGCCTTTTTACTTGTTTTGTTATGGTATTCTTTACTAAATTCCTTTAAAAAGCCAGGCTCACCATGTCCAGGTGAAACAATTGTTTCTAAGTAAAAATTATTGAATATAAAGTTTAAACTTGCGGTTAATTTTTCTTTATCCCCTCCAGGTAATTTGGTAATTGATTTTACTTCTTTTATAAGAGTATCACCGGTAAAAAGAAAGTTCCCAACATTTATCGAGATTGAACCTTCCGAATGACCTGGGGTACAAAATAATGTGAAATCTTCATTAATAAGTTTTAACTCAATTAATTTTTCAAAAATAATGTCTGAATTTAGGCACTCAAAACCAATTTGATTATGAAATAAAGACAGATTTTTCTTCTTATTTGATATCAATCGAGATGTAGCCTTATTTGAAACTAATTTAATATTATATTTTTTTCTTAAAAAATTTACACCCCAAATGTGATCAAAATGTTCATGAGTTAAAATCACATATTCTGGAGTCAGATTTTTGTCATTTATATAAGGGATTATATTGGTACAATCTTTTGTTCCAGGATCAATTATAACACATCTATCAGAAAAATCATTAAAGATTATATAACAATTAGAGTTAACTGGCTTATTTTCAAATCTTTTTACCGTAATCATTTTATCCGCTGAGGTCTACGGTTCTTCCACCATCAACTACAAACTGTTGACCAGTAATCCATTTAGCTTTATCTGAAAGTAAAAAGTCTACCATTTCGTAAATATCATCTACATCTCCTAAACCTAAAGGATAAGTATCTTTCATTCTATTTAACAATACCTCATTTTCAAAAATTGATTCTGTCATTTCTGTTTTAATTGCACCTGGTAATACTGAATTAATTCTTACTTTTGGTGCAAGTTCAATTGCCAAATTTTTCATCAAACCATCTAAGGAGGCTTTTGAGGCACCATACAAACTAAAAGCCTTTGCTCCAAAACCACTTATATTACTGCTTATCAATACTACACTATTTAAAGCTGATTTATTCCACTTTTTACTATTTAGTACTTTTAAAACCATAATAGCAGCAAATAAATTAACAGAAAAGGTTGTATAAATTTCCTTAATTGAAATCATCTTTAAAGGTAGCATCTTCATATAACCTGCACAATGGATGAATTTATTAATTTTTATCTGATTATCTTTTATAAATGTTGATAAAGACTTCTCAATATCATCAGTACTATTTAAATCAAACTCCCAAATGATTACCTTTTTTCCATTGGAACATTTTGATTTTGTTTCTAATAAACGTTCAGAATTTCTACCGTTTATTATTACATTACTATGTTCAGAGATTCGAATAGCAATTTGACGCCCAATACCTGATGACGCTCCAGTTATTAAGATATATTCTTCCATATTTATCATAAGGCAGTAAATCCTCCATCAATATTAAAGATTGATCCAGTTACCCATTTAGAAGCATCTGATAATAAATAAACAATTGAATAAGCAATATCTTCAGGTGTCCCCAATCCCAATGGGTGCAAATTATTCAATTTTTCTTCATATTTTTCATCAAACATGCCAGATGCTGAATCTAACATATTTGTTTTTACGAATCCAGGAGCAATGCAATTTACTCTAATTTTCTTACTTGCAAGTTCTATAGCTAAAGATTTTGTTATTCCATGCAAAGCTGATTTACTCATAGCATAACCAACATTAGCAGCGGAGCCAACAACACCATAAACTGAAGAAATTAACACGATTGAGCCATTCACTCCATTGTAAACTTTTTTGTTTATGAATGTTTTTGCTAATTCAATTGCAGCATAAGTGTTCAATGAAAAAATATCTTTGCATTTTTCTTCATTAACTATCTTTAATGGAGCGATATAAGATTTTCCGGCCAAATGGACAAATCCATCCAGTTTCCCAAACTCCATAACAACAGCTAAGAGCTCCTTTTTTATGATTGAAGAATTAGCCAAATCTAGAACTAACAATTTATCAGAAGGATTACACTTTTTTTGGGTTTCAACTAATCCTTCATGATTAATATCAACTAAGATTAAATCTGCTCCAGCCTCTGATAAAATTATACTTGTACTTCGACCAATACCCGATGCTGCTCCAGTAATTAAATACCGCTTCCCTTCTAAAGAAAATGGGTTATTAATTTGCTTCATTACATTTTCCCGGCAATTAATTTCTTTAATCCACCAACAGTTTTAGAGTCATTAATTTCAATTGTTGAAAGTGCAGTTCCATATTTCTCATTTGAAAAGGCAATAATTGACAATATTGTTAAAGAATCCCACTCCTCAAAATCTTCAAGTATATCTTCTTCTTTTATTTCTTCTTCCTCTAATAGTTCAGCGATATCAATTAAAAAATCTTTCATAATACATCTCCTATATTTAATATTCTAAAAATTCACAAAAATCTAAATGGCCCACATTCATTAAGATTGAAGCCCAGGTTAGTCCAACTCCAAAACCAGCAAAACACAGAAACATATCGTCACTCTTTAACTCTTCTGAAATATTATGACAAATTGCTGTTGGAATTGAAACACCAGAAGCATTTCCATAATTTTCGACAACATTATTCGGCATTTTATCGTAAGGAATCTTCATCTTGTCAGCTAATTTCCGCAGCATAAATTTATTTGGTTGATGGAACATGAAGTAATTAACTTCTTCAATATCTCTTTTACTTGATTTGAGTAAGTTTTCAATCATAGGTGGAACTTCGCGCTGCACGAAATTAAAGACCTCATCACCTTTCATCACAAGATTATCTAATGATCTGAAATTACCGGCTTTATCTTCTTTCATTTCTGCTGTTTCAGGAGAAGAGGGTAATTTGAATCCCCCTGCTGGAACCATTAATACATCATAACCGGTTCCATTCATCTTTATATTACAATTTATCACATTCGGCTTATCACTTTTTTCAACAATTGTAATAGAGGCACCATCACCAATTAAAGGGTTACTATTTCTATCTCTTTTAGATACTTTTTTACTTAAAATATCTGCATTTAGTAAAACAACTTTATTTACTTCACTTTGCTCTAACAGCATAAAAGCTTGATATAAACCTATTTCAAATCCAGCACAACCTTGATTAATATCTAAACAAATCATATCATGTTTAAGTCCCAGTTTTCCCTGTATCACATTGCTTGTAGGTGGCATAAAGTAATCTGGAGATTGTGTGATTAGGATAAGAGCATCAATATCTTCTTTTTTTAGATAATCTTTTTCAAACAAATAGTTCAGTCCATATACACAAAGATCAGACACAGTTGTATTGTCTTTTGCAATACGATGAGTATTATATCCCATAGCAAGTTTCAACTTTAATGATTTTGCCTTTGAAAAGTTATAATTATCCATCTCATCTTCAAACTTTACTATATTCGAAGGCAAAATTGTTAATATACCTGTTATTTTCTTATTATGAAAAGTCAGATTCACTTTTAGCTCCATTCTTTAGTAACAATTCAATTATGGAATCTATCGTAGCAAAATTCTCCGGAAGTATATCCATACCATCGATAGATATCTGGAATTTTTCATCTAAGGTTGTAACTAAAGTGACAACATCAAAAGAGTCCAGCATTCCCTCCTCAATAAAATCAATCTTTTCACTAAAATCAAACTCTGGCCTAATTTCCTGTAATATAGCAACAACTTCTTTTCTTACTTCATTTAATTTTTTGGTATTGTTCAACTTTTATTCCTCCATCATTTAAAAATATATACATATCATTATTGTTAGATAAATATAAGCCAAGTTTTTTTCTCTCAACTTTAGAGAAAATACCCTTTTCTTGGCTATTCATCTTTCGAGCTCTCCATATTCTATAATTTTCTAGAGTAGCCCCATAATATGGTCTTGAAACCCCACGGATTAAATTCAATACTTCATTTTGTGTTCTTGATACATCTATATTACAATCTTTTTTTCTTAACTTCCCATAGTATGAGCCTAATAAATGAGATTGTTTTACTGGTTTAAAACTAGAATTATTAATTAAATCGATAGCCTCAATAACAATAAATTTGTATATTTCTATAAACTTTTGTTGTAACTCATTAACGTACATTTCCGGCTCAATTTGTACTGCTTTTTGTAGTATTATATCCCCAGTATCGGCAGTTTCATCGATATAATGAACAGAAACCCCAGTTTCTTTTTCTCCATTTATAATTGGATAATGCTGTGGAGACATTCCTCTATATTCGGGTAAAAGTGATGGATGTACATTGATACATCCAATCGTTGGAATATTTATAATCTCTAGACTGATAAGCTTCTCGAAATGAGCTACAATGACTAAATCAGGACTATAGGATTTTACTTTATCCACAACTTGCAATGAGTTTATATTTTTTATCCTTATGAATTCTATTCCATTATCTTTACATGTTCTCTCTAATCTTTTATGTCTAATATTGTTATAAAAAGGACAAATAACAAGAGCCAAATCTAATCCAGCATTTAATAATGATAAAACTACAACATTACTAAATGAATCTTCGCCAAAAAATATTATTTTCATAAACTTAACAACTCAAAACTTTCATTAAACTTAATCTATCAATTTTACCATTAGTACTCATTGGCATTTTATCCAATCTGACATATGAGGTTGGAACCATATATTTGGGTAGTACGCGAAATAAAGCCTTTTTAAAATCAGGTATCGAAAGATCTTCTAATGCTTGATAAAATAGAGTAATCGTTTTTTTACTACTTTCGTATAATACGCACCCATTATCTACTAATTTTAAATTGTTGATAATTACATGTTCAATTTCACCAAGTTCAATACGGTATCCCATATGTTTAATCAATGTATCTTTCCTGCCCTTAAATACTAATTCTCCATTACTATTAGTATATACGATATCACCTGTTCGATAAATCAATTCAGGATAGGAATTATTCAAGGGATTTTGCACAAAAGCTGTTTTAGTTTTTTCAGGATTTTTATAATATCCCATGGCAAGCGACGTTCCTCTTACGCATATTTCACCTTCTTTGGTTCCTTCAACTAACTGATTTTTACTATCTAAGATCATAATATCAGTATTCACAAAGGGGAAGCCAATGGGAATTGGTACATTGTCAGGAATATCTCTATCAACAATAAAGTATGTACAATCGAGAGTTATCTCTATAGGTCCATATAAATTCACGAACATTGTCCCTGGTGATAAATTTGATTTCCAATAATTGAATTGCTTAGTGGGAAATACTTCTCCTGCAAACCATACCTTCTTAAGATTTATTAACTCAATTTTGCTAAGTAATTCCATGTTCGCAATATTCACCATAATGGTAGGAACCCAAAAGATGAAGGAAACCTTATGTTCTTGCATTAAAGTTAAAATTCGCGCAGGAAATGCAGCTAAGTTTTCTGGTAAAATTACAATTGTACTGCTTTTTGTCATTAACATACACAGTTCAAAACTGTATATATCAAAAACTAAGGGTGATAATGACCCGATAATCTCCTCATCACCAAATTGTAATTCATCATTAGCTCTATCAATGAAATCATAAAAGCTTTTATAGTTCAACACGACCCCTTTGGGAGTCCCTGTTGATCCTGAAGTATTTATAATACAATATGCATCAGTATCAATAATCCGCTTTTGTATATCATATAAAATATTATAGTTATCTTGATTGCTGAACACAATATAATCAAGCACAATGATATCAATTGCTACATCCATTGCTAACAATATCGCTTCATACTTTTTATTAGTAATTATCAATTTTGGTTGGATTAATTTTAGAATATTACTTAATCTGGATTCCGGAGTCTTAATGTCCAAATTCATATAAATATTGCCACTATACGTAATTGCAAGATTGCTTACAACACTCTCAATTGACTTAGGCAGAAAAACAGCAATTGGTGAATTAATAAAGTTTTTCTCAGCTAACTTTACAGCTAGCTGTTTAGAGTTCAGTTCTAAATTTTTAAATGTGATCTGGTCTTTTCCATCAATAACGGCAATTTTATTGGAATTACTATTAATAGTCTTCTCAAAAATTTTAATTAACATATTTGCCATTCTAATTCCTTAATACATTTGTATTTTTCTATTTTTACTAGAAGCAATAATGGTTCTTTGCTTTACACTCTTACTTACTGTACAACCAGCACTAACAATAGCACCTTCATGTACCGTAACCCCTGGTAAAATGATTGCTCTAACTCCAATTAATGCCCCTTTTTTAATTATCACTGGAGCTTTAAATGATTCCAACACATTCGCATTCTCACCAGAATGTGCACTATGAGCCAAAATATAATTATCTCCCGTAAGAGCAGCTCCATCCTCAATATAAATATATTCTGGGTAAGCATGATCTAAAGTGCATCTTCTACCAATATGTACTTTACCTTGTATGTTAACACCGCGTAATTTATGACATTTTACACGCCAACTATTAATTGGACAATTATATGCGAAACTCTCTAAAAAATAATTCCAGAACCTTTTAAATCCATATCTTAAAATGTTAATTTTTCTATCTTCACTTGATTTTTTCAATTGTCCATATAGACTATTAGTTACTTTTCCCTTTGCTAATTTAGTATTATTATTGGTCATGTCAGCCTTTTTGAATTATTCTTTGATATAATTTTTCATACTTCTTAGAAATAGAATCCCACAAGTAATCATGTTCAAGCCTTGTAAATGCATTTTGCGCCTTTTGGTTCATTAATACTTTATTATTCTCAGCATTTTTTAATTTAATCGCGAGATCACTAACATCATCTGTTTTAAAAAATAGAATTTCATCATCATTAAATATTGACCTATTTTCGTCGATCTCACTGCAAATTATAGGAACTTTTAATGAAGCAACTTCTAGCAACATCATAGACATTGCTTCATATGATGAGGGAAAAACAAACAATTCAGCATTTGAGATTATACTGTTTAACCTATTTTTATCTTTTATCATACCAGTAAAAATGACATCCATTGATTGTGCTATTTTTATTAACACTTCATAATAACTTGGAATCTGCTCATAATCTCCGACTATAATTATTTTATTTGAATATTTGTTTTTTTTCAAAGCTTCTAAAAAAATA
>Ga0307991_1000893_pt1 | contig 21611 bp, 19 predicted proteins | sample EllFjometagen131_FD_203146 | JGI IMG/M metagenome (GOLD analysis project Ga0307991, IMG submission 203146) | Marine microbial communities from Ellis Fjord, Antarctic Ocean - #131 | ecosystem: Environmental > Aquatic > Marine > Unclassified | place: Southern Ocean | collected 2014-10-08 | reverse complement strand
ATACAATTTTAAATAGGAACATCTCGGTCGTGCTACCCCACAGACTGTTCCGCTTCCGGGCAGTCAACCGCCGGTGCGCCGACTCGGCCCTGCCGAAATAAAAAAATGGGAAACTTCAGTTTAATTTAATATCATTATGTTACTTGAATTGCAAAAGAAGTAATATACGGCAAAACAGCCGCATATTAGAAATAGGCGGCATTTTAACCGCATTTTACATTTCAATATGAAACAAAGGTGAATATTAATACGTTGTATTGTTTATATTTTTTAACTTTGTGATGCCAAATAGCCGTAATTAAATACGGCTATTTGGCCGTCTAATCTATGTTCGCCCAAACGGGAAGTTACAAACATGAGCAGTCTCAATTTACAGTGTGTTGGACATAAGATGGGAGACATATGAGCCTGATTGGTTGGATACCGGCGATCTCAACAACAGCGCTTCTCAGTTTAATCCTGTGGCTTCTTCGTTCTGTGATATCGACCCGCCTTAGGGCGAGCGTTCAACACGAGTTCGATCAGAAACTGGAAACTATGCGAGCAACGCTGCGCTCAAGCGAGGAAGCATTCAAAGCGGATCTGCGAGGCAAAGAAGCACAGATCGCAGCACTTCGGAGCGGCGTAATGTCCGCATTAGCCAGCCGACAGGCGGCCTTAGACAAACGGCGAATAGAGGCAGTGGATCAACTGTGGTCTGCGATTACTTCACTTGGTCCCGCCAAGGCACTTTCGGCTACGATGGCGATCGTCAAGTTTGACAGCACAGTTAAGGAGGCGGCGCATAATCAGAGACTGAGAGAAATGTTTTCTGTAATGGGCGGAAAAGCGGTGTCGTGAGAATCGAGTTGGGCTGATTCCGCTAAAGCGAGACCCTTCGTTTCGCAAATGGCATGGGCTCTATTCACCGCATATCAGTCCATAGTGTCAGTAGCCCTGATTAAGCTTGAGGCTATAAAGTCAGGGCTTGGTATGGCAGACATCATAGACAAGGCCGCAGTAGAGAAAGTGATCACTCTTGCATTGCCACATCAGGCAGAATTTATCTCGAAGTACGATTCGGGCGCATACCATTACTTGCTTGATGAACTTGAATTGCGTTTGCTGGAGGAGTTGCAGAAAATATTGAGTGGGGTTGAATCTGACAAGGCAAGCGTCGAACGAGCAGCCGCTATAATAAAAGAATCCGAGCGTCTGATGCAGTCAATCGAGAAAACTACTCCTTCGTAATCAGGAGTAAACTTGCGAAACGAATGAAACCAGAGCATTGATCAATATGATGCGAACAAGGCGTTCCACCGGATCGGCCAAAAATCGGGCCTCCCGGTGAACTTACCGTTATACGTTTTGTTAACGAGCAACAATATCTCTGAGTCTGATTAAGATACTATTCAACGGACTCATGAAGCTGAAGCTTCTTATACTGAAATATCAATGCAGATGATTAATTATCCGTTATCAGTTTTTATTCTTTTGAGCCTCTCTGTTTTTGTTGCGGGAGTTGTCCGCGGATACAGCGGATTCGGATTTGCCATGATCGCAGCCGTAACCCTCTCTGCCGGACTTTCCCCCAGAGAGGCAGTTCCGATTATCTTAGTGCTGGATATTGTCACAGGTATCTGGCTTTTACCCAAAGCATGGAGAGATGTGGATCTGAAATCTCTTTCATGGCTGGCAGCCGGCGCAGTTGTCGGTATTCCCGTGGGAGTTCAGCTTCTTTCCGGTATTCCGGTAAAACCGATGCGGATAACCATATCCCTTGTCACAATGGCAGCCGCTTTGATGCTGTGGTACGGCTTTTCCCTTAAAAAAATGTTGCGCAAACCCGGAACCGTTGCAACAGGGCTGGTTTCGGGTATACTGACGGGTAGTACGACAATCGGGGGGCCGCCTGTCATACTCTTCTACCTTTCAAGCCCCACATCTGCCGCTGTTTCCCGAGCGTCCCTTATTGCATTTTTCGCGGGAGGGGATCTGTTTGCATTTTCTATTAGTATCTTTCACGGTCTTGTAACTACGGACATACTGAAAACAGCAGCTCTCTTTCTGATTCCTCTCTGTGCAGGGCTTGCTGTGGGAAGTCGGTTTTTTGTTAAAAGTCAGATGGATGCCCGCAAAAAAATACTTATTTTGCTTATGGTTCTTTCGTCTGCAGCTTTGATAAGGGCACTGATTTTCGGATAAAGCCGTACTTGAAAGTAAACAATCGGGAAAGGTATAACCGGGCGCAAAAGATAGCAGGGTCAGGTCTCAACAATTGACATGATATGGCTATTATGTTGAATGTTGAGGCAAGAACCATTTATCGGTAATCAATCAAGTGGCCGCGTATTTTTCTTTCTAAATAGTGACGATTTTTGGCGTGACTACAATGATATGAAATCCAAAGGGATAAAGTTTGTAAGAAAACCGAAGAAGCAAGAATACGGTATGATGGCCGTGTTAGAAGATTTATATGAAAATTTTTGGGATCTACTATAATTAAACAAAGATCACCCAATTTCTAAACGTTGTGTATAACCATGCTAATTCAGCCGACGCAAAAAGCCGCACTGCTGATTAGCGGCGTTGGGTATTGGTATTTAAGATGAATGAATCAACGGGAAAAGCACTAATTAAAACGATTGCGGGAAAAGAACTCGGTCAAATTACGATTGACTCAGCCGAGATCGCCGTAGATTCAATTCTAAGTGACGCCCTCCTAAAAGACTTACCGGTTATTGGAACAATAAAATCTTTCGTTAATCTTGGTATCACCATCAAAGAAGAGCTCTTCATTAGAAAACTGTTAAAATTTTTAATTGAACTGCAAAGCATATCTTTTTCAGAACGGGAACAATTTTTAAAGCAATTTCTGAATAACTCGAAGGAACAACAAAAATTAGGTGATAATTTGTTGTTGGCCATCGAATGCCTTGATGATGTTGAAAAACTGGCATAGTCGTTATGTTCTTTCCTGGGAACTTTCAATAACCATGGACAATGAATTTTGTGTGTCCGCTCTGGAAAGGGCACTGCGATGTCATGGGACACCCTATATATTTAACACGGATCAAGGACCCCAATATACGAGTTGCGAGTTTACAAAAGTTTTGAAAAATAAGGACATCAAAATCAGTATGGACGGGAAAGGCCGGGCTATGGACAATATCTTCATCGAACGGTTGTGGCGCAGTGTGAAGTATGAAGAAATTTATGTAAACGAATTTCAATCCATTGAGCAGCTGCACAAGTCCCTGAAAAAATATTTCGATTTTTACAACCATGAACGACCTCACCAGAGGTATAATGGGCAAACCCCAGCTGAAATATATTATGGTGAAAATCAATTGAGGTTGGTGGGATGATAAGAATACATCAAGAAAAAATTATGAATTTGATAAGTTCCGTTGCGAATAAAAGCGATGTTCCAACAAACCCGCTCCGGCAAAAGTCGACTCCTCCGACATGGCTATTTGAAAGCCCATTCTCGGACCTGATTTTTACCTCCGCTAGTGTTAGTGGTAAATCAGAAACTGCATTTAAGAACCGGATTAAATTTTCTTGAAAAATTCATCCGAATTTGACGCTTAAATTGAGCAAAAAACTGTCTTGACAGTTGGATCCACTATATACTACACTTTAAAAAAAAAATTACCATAAAATGTATTTTTTTTATTTATACCAGTAACTTATGTCTCCGGATGGACACTATATATCTACCGCGTAGCGGCTTACTTGAACGCAGTGATAGAATACCACCGCCAACGGAGCTGGGAGACCATTACCGGACGGCCCACCCGGAAAATATCGGGCGAGATATTTGGCACTATAACCTATTGATTTTAAATTAAATAAAAATTTTTATACTTTCCATCAATGCTATTGTATATTATTTAATATTAATTCAGAATCTTATGGCTCCATACAAATTGAGACAGGATCATCAATTTAAACCAGATATCGGAAAAGTAATCAACATCCCAAAATTGCGGCTTTTTAAAAAGCCGGCAAGTTGATTTCGCATTGAACGTAACCCCTAAAAAGTAGAGGAGGAACCAATGAGCGCATTAAATTTTCTGGAAAAACTGCTTGTAGAAGGCAAAATCAGCAGGAGACAATTCTTATCCCAGGCGGCGGCCCTGGGGTTGACTGTGGCGATATCCTCGGCCTTGCTGCCGCGCAGGGCAGCGGCGTCCGTGCCCAAAAAAGGCGGACATTTTATACAGGCTCAGACCGGCGGTTCCACAAGCGACACACTGGATCCAGCCACCCACACATCCAGCTGGAACATCAATGTGGAATTTCAACTGAGAAACTGCCTGATTGAGATCGACGACAATTTTCAGCCCGTGCCGGAACTGGCCGAGAGCTGGGAATCCTCTCCGGATGCCAAAAAATGGATCTTCAACCTGCGCAAGGGGGTGGAGTTTCACGACGGAAAGTCTCTGGATGCAGAAGATGTGATCTATACCATGAACCACCATCGGGGAGAAGACTCCAAGTCTGCTGCCAAACCTTTTCTGAAACCGATCACGGACATCAGGGCCGATGGTAAACATCGGGTGATTTTTGAGCTTGACGCAGGCGTTGCCGACTTTCCATTTATCATGAGTGATTACCATCTGCCTGTGTTCAAGGCAGGCACAAAGGGAATGGAATTCGAAAAAGGAATCGGTACAGGTGGGTACATACTTGAAAAATGGGAACCGGGTGTCACCGCCATCACCAGAAGAAACCCAAACTACTGGAAAGCGGGTCGGGCTCATTTCGACAAGGTGGAAACCCTTGCCATCAACGATGTCAATGCCAGGACCAGCGCCGTCAAGACAGGGCAGATTCACTTCATGGACCGCTGTGAGCGGAAAACCGTCCATCTCCTGAAACGGTCAAAAGGCATTGAAATCAGCGCAGTGACCGCTACATTCCACTACACCATGCCCATGCACACCAAAATGAAACCGTATGACGACAATAATGTCCGTCTGGGTCTCAAGTACGCCGTGGATCGCGATGATATGGTGAAACGAATCCTGAAAGGCTACGGCGAAGTTGGAAACGATCACCCCATTGCACCGGTCAACCGCTATCATGCCAAAAACCTTCAACAACGACAGTACGATCCGGACAAAGCCAGATACTACATGAAAAAAGCCGGCATGGGGGGCCACAGGTTTAACCTGCACAGCGCCGAAGCTGCTTTTTCGGGTGCGGACGATGCCGCCATCCTGTTTCAGGAGCATGCTAAAAAAGCAGGTATTAAAATCAATGTGGTGCGGGAACCCAGTGACGGCTACTGGAGCAACGTCTGGACAAAGAAAGAGTTCTGTATGTGCTACTGGAGTGGACGCCCCACCGAAGACATGATGTTTTCCACGGCGTATGCATCCGGCGCGCCGTGGAATGATGCGCACTGGGATCATGAGAAATTCACCAACTTGCTGATAGATGCCAAGGCGGAGCTTGACGAAAAAAAACGGGCACAGATGTATGCGGACATGCAGGAAATATGCAAAGATGAAGGCGGGACGATCATTCCCATGTTCGCCCAGATCGTCGAGGCACTGTCCGACAAGATCGGCCACGGCGCCATCTCCGGCCACATGGAAGCGGATGGTCAACACAACGCTGAAAGATGGTGGTTCAAATAAACCTTCGGCGTTCTTCAGGACAAGACAAGCGCCATTGACACGTTTTTGATTTTAGGCCTTGATCATCGTTTCGGCCGGAAACCTTCATTCCTTCGGAATTCGGAATTCAGGCCTCAGCCTTTTTTGGAGTGTGGTCCAAACAATGATCAAGGCCCTATTATTTTTATATGAAAGTTGTGAGTGCTGAATTTTGCGTAGGGGACGTCATGGGGGACATTCGTGCAGAAAGGTCGTCAGTGCAGGAGATGTTTATCAGCTTAAAGAAAACAAAGCCCCTTACAACAGCAATTTCGATGGCAAAATGAGCACTTTAAGGCAAAAAAACAGTTTATATTGGAATATTTATCCTGAAAAATCGGGCTGATGGCTCGGTCCGACCCGGGCTCGCCGAGTTTTTTGACAGGTGTTTAAAACGTGATAACTTCATAGCCCTGCTCCCGATATCCGCTAATGGATGGGTGGCCGGACATATCATCTAAGAGTGTCAGTCCCTGGTCCTGAGCTGCCTGTAATGTTCCCAACTTGTGAGAACAGGCCCGGCAAACGCCTTCAACCAGGCCGGCCTCATTTACCTTTTTCCATAATTTATTGAGGGGATGGCCCTCTTTAACCAGTTCGGGAATGAGTTGAACGGCCGAACCCTCTATGATTATTTTTGCGTCATATGTTTTTGCCTTCATATCCATGGCATTTAGCAGCACATGAATAAAACACATGGGGTCCCCGTTGAATACAAACAAAATAATTTTTTTCATGGTATCTCCTTATGGTTACTGCAAAACAAAAAATATTGAAAAGTTCCAGTTATAAACCCGTATCAAACTCAACCAAATTCCTGTTTAAAAATTGAAATAATTTGCCACACATAAAAGAAAACATTGCGCCGGTTTCAAAAATCGCAAGAAATGATTTAGATATGCAATGTCAGGGGGAACTGACAGCAGTGGCTGTCAGAAAAATACAAGAATACCGCACATGCCAAATTATTCCATTCACCAGCTAAGAGAGAAAGAGCAATGATTGATTCTGCTTCATTAATCATCATTTTTAGTTGGAAAATGGATTGTTCAGCGTTTGAAGGAGCACTTAAACGGTAATTTTCAAATACCATGGGTAAAATTTTAAAAAATCTTAAAAGATTATTTTAACATGGAATTCGAGCCCTTAGCGATCAGCAGAATCGCGTGCAAAACGGATTACACATCCCTGGCCCTTTTTCTTAATTCAAACTTTTGTATTTTACCGGTTGACGTCTTGGGTAACTCACAAAATATGATATTTTTGGGCCGCTTGAATCCAGCCATATTTTTCTTGAAAAAATCAATTAAATCGGCTTCCGTGGTCTCTTCATAGCCCGGCGTTAATTCTACGAAAGCACAGGGTGTCTCTCCCCACTTCTCGTCCGGTTTTGCAACGACCGCAACCAGAGATACCGCCGGGTGTCTGGCCAGAATATTTTCAACTTCCACCGAAGAGATATTTTCTCCCCCGGAAATAATGATATCCTTGGATCGATCCTTGACCTGAATATAGCCGTCCTCGTGTATAACGGCCAAATCACCGGAATGAAACCAGCCATTCTCAAAAGTTTTTTCGGTTTCTTCCTTATTTTTGTAATAACCTTTCATGACGGTATTTCCGCGAATCATGATTTCACCCATTGTTTCGCCATCTCTGTCTACCGGCGCTAACGTCTGGGGGTCTAAAACATCAATTTCTTCCACCATCGGGTATCTCACTCCCTGACGGGATTTCAGATCGGCCTTTTTTTCAATGGACAATTTGTCCCAGTCTTTGTTCCATGCACATTGAAGTACATGCCCGTATGTCTCGGTCAAACCGTAAACATGCATGACTTCAAAACCGAGGTGCTCAATTTTTTCCAGAATAGCGCTTGTGGGCGGTGCCCCCGCCATCATTGCATAAATCTTATGATCTATTTTTCTCTTTTCGGTATCAGATGCATTTGCGATTAAGTTCAAAACGATGGGCGCCCCACCAAAATGTGTAATTTTATGATCTGCTAATAGATCATAGATATCTTTGGCGACAATATATCTGCAACAAACAACAGTGCCCGCCAAAGCTGCAATCGTCCAGGGGTATCCCCATCCGTTGCAATGGAACATCGGTACAGTGTAAAGATATTTCAGATGATTGGGCATGTTCCATGCGATTATGCTACCCATGGTCATTAAATAAGACCCCCGATGGTGGTACACGACACCTTTGGGTCTGCCTGTTGTCCCGGAGGTATAGTTCAGGGTGATTGCCTGCCATTCATCCTCTGGCTTCTTCCACTGGTAGTCTATATCACCCTGCTCAAGAAATTCTTCATAAGTGTATTTCCCAAGACGTTCTCCTTCGCCTTTTTGCATTTTTGCATTGGGATCTTCAATATCAATTATCAGAATTTCTTTTTTAAACTTATTCAGGGCTTTTTTGACTACAGGAGAAAATTGAGTATCGACGATAAAGACCTTTGCGTCTCCATGATCTAAAATATAGGCGATTGTATCCGCTTCAACCCTTGTGTTTAGGGTGTTGAGGACCGCTCCGGTCATCGGAACCGAGTAATGTGCTTCAAAGATTTCAGGGGTATTTGCCGCCATTATTGATACTGTATCCCCTAAACCGATGCCGTGTCTTTCAAGGGCGCTGGCAAATTTCAAACATCTGTTGTATGTCTCGATCCAGGTATAGGTTCTATTCCCGTATATCACCGAGGTGTAATCAGGATACACATCCTTTGTTCTTTCAATAAAAATAACAGGGGAAAGCGGCACAAAATTGGCTGCATTTTTGTTGAGGTTCATCTCGTAATGGTTTTTTTGTAAATTCACTGTATCCTCCTTATACCGTGCATAACATCCTTTTGGACGGAATCAACATCAGACGACGAGGATTGACAAACTAAAAATTTCAGCCAGGCCGTGTATGTTTACAATGTTCATATTTCAGTATCTGGCTATATCATTCCCCCGGAAGGTCCGGGGATGGGGGTGAAGCTTGATGAAGCCGTTGGAGCGCAGCATCCGTACAACGGAGAAAAACTACACCTCGAAATGAGTCAAAGGCCTGAGTGAGTCCCCGGTTTCCTGCAAAATCCGCGAAAAGCAGCAAACATAAATGCCGCTTATGGCGTATGCAGCCGCGATCCTCAACAAAAAGAGTTGGCGGCTATCAGTACCATCGTCGATAATATTCCTGCTATCTATGAATATGTTCTTCAAGACCTTGACAGTCGCTCCAAAGATGAAAATATCGAAAAGGCTGCAAGGTTCGCATTGATTGTTTAGCTATATAATACCGTTTCTTCTTTGAACTGCAGCTTGTTTCCTTCAGGAAATATTCTTACTATATACACATGCATCTGATCGGTGCCCCAGTTTTCATAAAACAAAAACATATTATCATCGTTCTTGTGGTTACAGGATGAGAGCGTTCCGCACATGTACTGGGTAAATGTGTGTCCATGGTATAGATCAGTGGATCTTCTCAAGTCCAGTTCATGGGTGTGGCCGCAGTAAACATGCTCGATTTTATGTTTTCTTACAAAATCAAGTAAGCGCAAGGAATTCTTGAGCGGGTCCGCATCGGTGCCCAGAATCGAATGATGCGCCAGCAGCAGAATCTTGTCGTAACGCGTTTGATTGATCTGCTTGGAAATCGAGCTTAAAAGTTCCTTCTCGACAAAGCCGTTATCTTTATATAGCTCGTTGGAATCAATACTGATAATCAGCAATGATTCTCCATCGATAAAAAGAGTTTTGATAAAATTAAGATCAGTGAAGTTTTCATTGATTTTTGTAATTTTCTGATCCAGGAAAAGATTTTTTTTGGTAGTCAGTTGCGGTCTCAAAGGATATATGATCTCAGGATTATATATGTATTGCCTGAAAAACTCGTGGCCACGCATATTTCTTTTATCATGATTTCCTATAATCGAGATAACGTTTTCACATGTAATGGCTTTTAAAAAATTTCCAGCCCCCTCAAATTCATTTTCCAGGCCATCGGAGGTACTGTCTCCGGTATTAATTACAATGTCCGCCGGATACGAATTGATTTTATCCAGCAGGGCTTTATCGTTGCCCTCCCAATGACGGGAACCAAAATGCAGATCTGAGATATGCAGTATATTCATCGATTTTCCATTATTTTTTTATTCGAATGATCATGATCCTCAAACCACTATCTTGGATGGTGATGTATCTTTCAATATTTTTACGATATTTTCAACAAGTTTCGGTTTACCGAAAACAGCACAATATACGGTACCTACTCCAGGTTGTTCCGTCTGACGAACCAGTTCAAACTTGCCGCCTGCCTCTTCAACTAATACCCGTGTTGCAGCAATGTCCCAGATCCGAATATTCCATTCGACTGTTGCATCAAGCGAACCGTTAATGGCACAAGTATGAATATAGCAACAAAAATAAATTCGAACGTTAGGATGTGCTTTAACTAGCTTGTCGAACAAATGGCTGTCATCGCCATATCGCATGAAATTTGATCTCGTAGCAGTTCCAATTCTTTCCGTTCCGTCAAAATGATCATTTTTGAAATCAACAAGCATGGTTCTCTTGCCGTCACAAAAAGTTCCAAGCCCATAACCACCATAACAGCAAATGTTGAATGCAGGATGGTCTATCACGCCGATAAGCGGTTGCCCCTTGTAATGTAACCCAATAATCGTACCAAATAGGGGCATTCCATTAGCAATTTCGGAACTGCCGTCGATGGGGTCTATTATCCACTGAAAATCAGCATCGGGATTTGAGGTCCCAAATTCCTCACCGATTACGCCAAATTCAGGGAAAGTATCTTCTACCCTGCGCCTGAATAGCTTCTCTGCCTCAATGTCTGCTGTGGTTACCAGGCTCCCATCAGTTTTAGAATTAACCTGCAAACCCGATAAAACAGTAGAATTTATAAGCAATCTGCATTCCCTGGTATACTCTAAAGCCATATCCAGGTAATGTCGCCGCTCTTTTAGGCTGATTTCATTACGCAAATCTTTAATCATTTAATTTAACACCCGTAATATTCTTTAGTTTTGAGTGACCACTCATCAATTGTTGCCTTGAAATGTATCAATAGTTTTTTATTACATTTATTAAAATTGATGTCTTGTAAAAAGTCGAAAGTTTAAATTTTAACCGTAATAGATAGTGCTTGAGGGATTTTAAAAGCCTGTATATTGGATTGAAAATATTTTCGGCGGACTTTTTACGAGAGAGTCAAAATTATCATCAAAAATTTACAAGCTCATATTCAGCTATTTCCAGTTTATTAATTTCTTGCCTTTAATTTTTTAGCATAAAGGCGCCAAACATTAAATATAAGCGACAATTATTAATTTTTCGACAAAAAATAATGCTTTAAAATTACTCTGTCAATAAAAAATAAGATTAAAAATACATTTATATTAAAATAAATGGTTAATTATTGCATTAGATATAATAATAAACGAAAAATATTGTTGACAAGGATAAGTTGTTTTGTTAGCCATGTTAACAGTTTCGTAGAGGGTCTCAAATTTCATTCTTGAACATAACCTGTGATGGAAGATCTATTCTCTATTTTTTTATGAGCCCGTTAATTTTACGAAAAAAGATTTAATGCGGAATCCGGTTCACCCCTGACCGCAATGTGACGGCTACATTGTCCGCGAAGCTGAAAAAATACTCATGAAGATTATATCTATAGGGGCATGCATCTTCAACAGTATTCAGGCAATGTAGCTCTCCTCAGCACACTACGGGGAGTATCAGATGGGTTCAAAAAGTCATTTTGTATTGTAATGGACCACGGCGGTTCTCCTTATAATACAAATCCTTCGTCGGTTTTACCCCGCATCAAGATACGGGGAATTTTTAACAATTAAAGGAGGTGAAAACTAAATTTCGGGATCAATGGGATGACCCATTTTGCACAATGAAGTTTTTAACAACCCCCCCCCCCCCCGGAGGAGAGGAAGAACAATAGCCCTGTTAAACCCGGATGGCTCTGATCTAACTGTCTTTCGCAACACACTTTTGCTCTGCCGATCCTTCCATTAATTTAAAAAGGAGATTGATTATGCAAACAGTATCGAAAAAGATGCTCCGGCTTCTGGCTGCGGTGTTAATCTGTGCCCCCCTGATGATGGGCACCCAGGCAATGGCAATTGAAAGAGGCGGTATTCTTTCAATTTGTATATCTTCATCCGTAAAAACGCTGGATCCTCATAAAGTCGTCGGTGATGAATCCTATCATGCCACCTTCCACATTTTCAGCACATTGACCCGTATCGGGTTCGATCTAACCGCCAAACCGGAATTAGCGGAATCGTGGGAGCATAATGACACAGCTACAGTCTGGACCTTTCATCTCAACAAAAACGCAAAATTTACCAATGGCCGGTCAGTGACGGCCGAGGATGTCAAATTCAGCCTGGATCGTGTTCTTGATCCCAAGCAGTGTCCCAGAGGTCATTCCAAAATTGGGCCCATAAAGGAAGTCCTGGCCAAGGACAAGCATACAGTTGTAATTAAACTTACAAAACCGTATCTGGATCTCCCTGTGGATTTGGGCAGTGTTTTCCCCCGCATAATTGCCAAAGAAAATCTGAAAGACATTAATACCCATCCCATCGGTTCCGGGCCCTTTAAGCTCAAAAAATGGCAAATGGGCGGTGTTACCATCTTGGTCAGAAACGAGAATTATTTTCTTATGGGCGAGGATGGCAAGCCGCTACCCTATGCCGATGAATTTCGAATCGTTCCCATCAAGGAAAACTCCTCACAACTGGCGGCGCTTCAAAGCGGATCAGTGGACATGATGTATCGCCTGAGCTATGATCTGGTTCCGACGGCCAAAAAATCAAACAAGGTCGTTGTGGTCGGCGGTCCGACACTAGGCTATCAGCCGCTGGTTTTAAATCTTGACCCGGTGGTTGGCCCAGGGCAGGATGCGGAAAAGATGAGAGTTTTCCGCAATTCAAAAGTCCGTGAGGCTTTCTCCTACATTGTTAATAGACAAGCGATGGTGAATATCGCTTTGGGAGGCTTGGGGACCATTGGCAACGACCAGCCGATTCCATCTTTTCATGCCTATGCCAATAAAAATATAACACCCAAAAAGCAGGATATTGCGCTGGCCAAAAAGCTTTTAGCCGAAGCAGGTGTTAAACCGGGAACCCACTTTAAACTATACACCAGCGCGGGCAGGGCGGGAATGTCTGAAATGGCCGTCGCTTTCCAGCAAATGGCGAAAAAAACCGGCATCGTCATCGACGTTGAAATGATCGACATCTCGCGCTACTGGACTGATTACGATTTTAAAGCACCTTTCATAGCCAGCAACTGGGGCGGCCGTGGGACCATCAATGCCTCCCTGAAACCTTATTATTATACGGCCGGTAGTTCCAACGAAGCCCATTACAGCAACCCTGTGCTTGATAAAATTTTTGACCAGGCGGAAAGTGAAAGTAATTTTGAAAAGAGAAAAGCCCTTTATGGACAGGCACAACAGATCATCAGTGACGCATGTGTTACCATCATTCCCTATTACAAAAACTTCTATTCGGTGGCAACTCCGAAAGTTCATGGACTGAAGGTGCATCCGATAACCTATTTATACGTGGATCACATCTGGAAGAATAAATAGGCTTTCCAATTTAAAACATAAAGAAGGGAACCGGCGAGCGTGCCTGATCAAAAATGCACGCTCGTCTCTTCAGCACTTGCCACCCACACCACCTGTGTTTACAGATCCCCTTTTTTTCTTATTCTAAGCAGGACAAGTATTATGAAAGATTTTATTCAGTTTATCTTAAAAAGATTGGGGACAACCGCAATCACTCTCATTATCATCTCAATGATCATCTTCGGTGTTTGCCATCTAATGCCGGGGGATGCCGTTGATATGATGTTAGGTGGTATTTCGCTGCAATCTCTGGGTGAGACCACTATTGATGAGTTGCGTAAGGAACTAGGATTGAATCTGCCTGTTTATCAACAATACTACAACTGGGCCGTTGGGATATTTCACGGCGATCTGGGCACCTCGTATATTATGAAGGCGCCCATTGCGCCGCTGGTGATCCGCCGCCTGGGGCATACGTTGCTCTTGGCGGTGCCGGCATCTTTAATGATGATCGTTTTCGGTCTGTCGCTGGGGATATTGTCGGCCGTAAAAGAAAAAACCTGGATAGACCAGGGAATTTCTTTTGTGAGCCTTTCCATGCTCTCGGTGCCGTCATTTCTCACCGGCACGCTGTTTATCTACATCTTTTCGGTAAAATTGGGCTGGATCCCGGCAGCTTACAATATTCTGGATCTTGAGGGGATGAGTATGTTTAAAATGATGGGTGCCTATTTCGGCATTTTACTATTTCCCAGTTTAACTTTGGGATTTGAGTCGATTGCTTATGTTAACCGCCAGACTCGGGCATCAATGATCGAAGAACTCAAAACAAATTATGTGCGCACGGCGGTATTAAAGGGCGTTCATCCGAGAGATGTCGTTTTGCATCATGCGCTCCGCAACGGCCTTTTACCGGCCATTACCGTCATCGCCTTTAACGTCGGGCAAATTATTGCCGGCACGGTCATCATCGAGGTGGTATTTTCTTATCCGGGCATCGGCAATTTAATGATCATGGCCATCAAATTTCGGGATGTGCCCCTGATACTGGCGACAATGATCGTTATCTCATCAGGGTATGTTTTTGCAAATCTGGTTGCCGATATTCTCTACACTCAACTGAATCCACGCATCAAGTATTCGTAATGTGTTTAAAAGGTGTCCCGATGTCAAATAATTCTTTAATGCAGTTAGGTTTAAAGAAACTCATCACCGACTTTTTTAAAAATAAAATTACCACAAACCTGATCATCGGCATCGGAATCTTGGCCGCCTTTGTTTTGATTGGCATATTTGCGCCTCATATAACGCCATACGATGCCGATGAAATGCATTATGAGCATTTAAAGGAGATGCCTTCAGCGTCATTTCTTCTGGGTACGGACCGTTATGGGCGGGATGTCCTGAGCCGTGTGATCGTGGGGACCCGGGCTACGCTGCTTGTCGCATCGATCAGTACACTGCTGGCGCTCTTTTTAGGCATTACATTCGGAGCAACAAGCGCTTTTTTCGGCGGGCAGGTCGATAATATTATGATGCGGATCAACGACATTTTCATGTCTTTTCCGACGCTGATTTTCGCCATACTGGTCATTGGCGTTCTCGGGCCCAGCATGATCAACGGCGTCATTGCCATCGGTATTATTTATGCCCCGCGGGTAACGCGGGTGGTAAGGGCACAGGCTCTTAACATCGTGCATCTGGAATACATCGATGCGGCCAAGGTCCGTGGAGAGTCCTCCTTTTATATCATTTTCAGAGAGATGCTGCCCAATCTCTGGCCCACTATTATCGTGGAAGGGTCCATCCGTTTAGGGTATGCCATTCTTTTAACAGCCAGTTTGGGGTATATCGGTCTGGGGCCGCCGCCGCCGATGCCGGACTGGGGCCTCATGGCCTACAGCGAACGCGGTTATATGTTTGAAACCCCCTGGCCGGTCTTTGCCCCTTGTATCGCCATTGTTATCGCCGTGATCGGCGTCAACCTTTTCGGGGAAGGACTCAAAGATATTTTACTCGCCAAGGGGTCCCGGTCCAAGGAGGCCAAGGCATGACAGGTAAAAATTCTGCAAGCGCCAATTCAGACACTTCAACGGAATCGGCAGTGTTGTCCGTCCGTAACGTAGACATTACCTATTACAGCAGAGGCGTTAAATTTCCAGCTATTCGCAACGCATCTTTTGATATCCAATCCGGTGAAGCTTTCGGCCTGGTAGGAGAATCCGGCAGTGGGAAAAGCACGTTGGCATATGCCGTCATGAAATATCTATCCAGCAACGGTGAAATTGCCGGCGGTGAAATTATCTTCCGGGGCACCAACCTTATGACGTTAAGCAGCAAGGAACTGCTGAGCCTTCGGGGCCTTAAAATTTCCATGGTTCCCCAAGACCCCCTTACAAGCCTTAACCCGAGTCACAGGGTCGGCGATCAGATATCTGAAATACTAAAAATTCATTATAAACTGAATAACAAAGAAGCTCACAAACAAGCGGTTGCAATGCTCGCTCAGGTTCACCTTCCTACTCCGCAATTGACCGCTCTCAAATACCCCCATCAGATCAGCGGCGGACAACAGCAGCGGGTGTTGATCGCCATGGCATTTTGCACCACCCCTGAACTTCTGATCATGGATGAGCCTACAACAGGCCTTGACGTCACTACCCAGGCACACATTCTTGATTTGGTAAACGAAATGAAAACCAGACACAACACGGCTATTTTGTATATTACCCATAACCTGGGTGTTGTAAAAAACCTGTGTGATCGGGTGGCCATTATATATGCAGGTGAGATTGTTGAAGAAGGTGGTGCTGGATCAATATTCCGAGAACCCGCCCATCCATATACCCGTGCACTTTTAAATTGTATTCCCAAAACGTACAGCCGTGAACCTGAAACAAGACTTAATGCCATCGAAGGTTTTTTGCCCAATCTGGCGGAACTGAAACCCTCTTGTATTTTTTCGACCCGGTGCGAATTCGCCCAGGACAAATGCCATCAGCAGAAACCTTCATTTTTGGAAATCGGAGATAATAGACGAATAAAATGTTTTTTTGATACTTTTAGAAATAGGGACCAACCGGTATCGATTGATGAAAAACACGCAGTTACCCTAAATGATGAATTTTTGATAAAAATAAACAATTTAATTAAACTTTACCCCACTAAAAGAGGGAATCTGCGTGCCATTGATGATATAAGTTTTGAGTGCCGAAAAGGTGAAATACTGGGTATTGTGGGTGAAAGCGGATGTGGTAAAACGACAATTGCAAGATGTATTGTGGGACTTGAGAAAAAAAGCGGGGGGAGCATCTTATTTTCCAATCAAACGATAGGCACTATTCGTAATCGCAGCAAAGATATGTGTCAAAAAATTCAAATGGTTTTTCAAAACCCCGAAGCCACCCTGAATCCACAAAAAACCATCGAAGAAATTATCACAAGACCCCTTGCCCTTTATAATATTGTCTCTAAATCTCAACGACGTAAGAGGGTTATTGAACTCCTGGAATCTGTTGATTTAAATGAATTATATCTGACCCGTTATCCTCATGAAATATCCGGCGGGGAGAAACAGCGGGTAGGTATAGCAAGGGCCTTTGCCACAAAACCGGAATTGATTATTCTTGACGAACCAATCTCAAGCCTTGATGTATCCGTCCAGGCAGGAATACTTAATTTGCTGCTGGATCTGCAGGAAAAACATAATATAACTTATATCTTCATAGGCCACGACTTAAGTGTTATCCGCCATCTGTGTAATAGTATCATGGTTGTTTATATGGGAAGAATTTGTGAAGTTGGTCCTCCTGAGGAGCTATTTGATCCCCCATATCATCCATATACAGAGGCACTGCTTGCAGCGGTTCCGGCAGTTGAGCCTGGCATAAATCAAAGAAAGATACTGCTCACGGGAGAGATGCCCAATGCGATTGATTTCATGCCGGGATGTCCTTTTTATTCACGGTGTCCGAGAAAAGTCGGCAAAATTTGTGAACAGGTAAAACCGAAAGAAATTGAGATAAAACCAGGGCACAGAATTGCCTGTCATATACCCCCGGAGGAATTATCTGCTTTTGAGCCTATATTCAGTTAACATCGACGGTAGTGTCGTCCTGCGGCCTGATTGTTTTTTTAAAAAGGCATAAATGTTTCCTTTAATCCACAGATTTCGCAAATTATCCCGTTTACATCGGTATTAACCGTGACCGGCAGCTATTTTTTTGTGTGGATGGGGCTAAAAATATAAACAAATAATTACAATATTAAGACATTGTGATGCATAAAAATCAATTTAATATAATTATTTTTAATAAAATTATATATTATATCAAAATTCAAAAATTTTCTATTGACAAACAAATATCACTCCGATATTTGTTTTCAACAAAGCGTATCGGTAACAGTATGCGACCCTGGCTGGACATCGATTCATTTGTACAACTAATTTGCCTCAAGGATTAATCAGATGACATCACCTGATAAAGACATAGATCTTCTGGATAGAAAAATTATTCTTGCGCTTCAAGAGGATGCCCGCAGGCCTTATAAAGAAATTGCCAAGAACCTTGAGGCTTCCGAGGGTACCGTTAAAAACCGGGTAACGCGTCTGATCAACAGGGGGATTTTAAAATTAGAAGCCAGAGTTAACCCCTTTGTTTTGCCCAATCGTGTTTCAGCTATCGTCGGGGTAAACATCAAAGAGCGAAATCATGAACAGATAATTAAGGAGCTTGAAAAAATTCCAACTGTTACCAGTGCATGGAATGCCGCCGGACGGTTTGACCTTTTTTTTGAGGTTATGGTTGATTCCATGAATTCGCTCAATGATGTTTTATTCAGGAATGATTTAAAAAAAATCGATGGGATCACCTACACGGAAACATTTATCACCCTGAATTCAAATTCAAAATATTTTAAGTTGGCATAAAAAAGAGAGGAGAATCAAAAATGGATAATTATCAACAAAAGGGTTCTAAAAATCGAATTTTATCAAAAGAGCAAATCAATCAGGTTAACGAATATGCCCTTAAACTGATGGAAGATATCGGTTGTAATGTGAGCTGTGAAGAGGCTCTGGAGATTCTGGGCCGCGCAGGGTGCGATGTAAGCAACCCGGAAAAGGTGAAAATTCCCCGCAAGCTCGTGCTGGAGGCCATTGAATCCGCCCCCGGTGAGATTGCAGTTTACGACCGTAACGGTGAACCCGCCATGGTGCTGAAAGACAACGCATGCTACTATGGAACCGGGTCGGATTGCAACACGACCATGAATCTTGAATCCGGAAAACGAAGACTGTGTGTAAAGCAGGATGTCGGCAACCTGGCCCGATTTTGCGACGCGCTTCCGAATATCGATTTTATCATGTCCTTTGGGATCGCCAACGACGCGCCGCTGGGTGGTAATTTTGTTCATCAATACGAGGCAATGCTTACCAATACGACCAAACCGGTCATCGTGACCGGACATGGCAGAAACGATATGACGGCCATGGTTGAAATGGCCGCGGCGGCCGTCGGCGGTATGGATGCGCTGAAAATAAAACCCCCCTTGATTTTGTATACCGAGCCGATATCTCCGCTGGTTCATACGGAGATGGGCGTGGGCAAGGGATTAATTTGCTGTGAATATGGAATCCCCTTCATCTATATCGCCAGCCCCATGATGGGTGGGACATCTCCGGCCACAATTGAAGGTACCTTGGTTCAGACAATAGCTGAGTCTTTGGCCGGCCTTGTTGTTTTTCAGCAGAAACAGCCCGGTGCAAAATTTATCTTTGGCGGCGACGCCACCATTATGGATATGCGTACCACTATTTTCAGTTACGGGGCGCCCGAGCTGAACACCTTGAATGCGGGCCTTGCCGATATGGCTCATTTTTACGGATTGCCTTTTTTCTGTATCGCAGCCGCAACAGACTCCAAGGTCCTGGATGCTCAGGCCGGTTTTGAGTATGCTATGTCGCTTTACAACGCCACTCTCAACGGATGTAATATTATTCATGACTGTGGCTATCTGGAGAGTGGACTTACCTCCTCATTTGAATCCATTCTTTTCTCGGATGAAATTATCGGCATCATCAAGCACATGCTTAAGCCGCTGAGTTTTAATGATGAAACCGTACCCTTGGAGGTAATGAAGAAGGTGGGTCCCGGAGGCAATTTCCTGACGGAAGACCATACCCGTGCAAATTTCAAAAAATCTATGTATTTTCCTCGGTTTTTTGACAGGAACAACTTTGAAAACTGGGAAGCAAATGGCAGTGAAGATATCCTGGCCGCACTGAATGAAAATGCAAAAAGAATCTTTGCAGATAATCAACCCGAAAAAATTTCAAAAAAAATCAAATCGAAAATCGAAGATATCGTTGCAAGACACAAACCGGATCTCAGTTAGAGATCAGGAGATATACAGAAATATTTAAACCAAACCGATCCGGTTATTGCGGCATTGATTAAAAGGGGGAGGACGTGTGTCTTAAAGCCAAACAAAAAACTGAAATTCATTCTAACGATTTTTCTAACGATTTTGAAAATAAAAACGGGGCCGAACTATGTTCAGGCCCCGTAAGTTATTGAAATGGCGGAGAGACAGGGATTCGAACCCTGGGTGGAACTTTCGCCCCACACTCGCTTAGCAGGCGAGCTAACAATTTTCTAAAATCCTTGATAAATCACTGTATCCCCTTTAATACAGCTACTATAGAGATATCAACTTTCAGCAACTTTCAAAAAATGATCTGTTTTGATATCTAATTGTAACGATTTTTTCCATTCAAAAGGCAACATAATTCATGGCCGGCACAACGAGGTCTCTTTGAATTTACAGGCATATATTCCGACTGCCAAGATGCCAAATAAAGCGCCTATTATTTTGGAAATTATCATTTGTCCACCCGCTCCCGCAATTCCTTACCATTGCCACCTTTTCCCATCAGGCGTAAATGGATTTGTAAAATCTAATTACAATGAATTATAGCAAACATTTTGAATGGTCTTGACGAGTGCCATTAGGGAGAATGGTTTAGGCAGGACTTCGTCAAATTTTTCATTCAACAATTCCCAAGGTGTTCCGGACATACCGATCACAGGAGTGTTTGGTCTATTTGATTTTTTGATATCCCGCACAACCCCGTTCCCATTTATTCCAGGCATTCTGATGTCGGTGATTACCACATCGAAATTTCTTTTGTTATACTTATCAATCCCTTTTTTTCCATTTGCAGCCACATCAACATTAAACCCTGCTCTGGTAAAGGCAAGGGTTAGCATTTTGGTTATCGATTTTTCGTCATCAATTACAAGAACCCAATGCATTTTTAATTTTCCTTTAGATACAAGATATTAGGGTTTTCTTCAGAAATATTGACAGTTCATACAACATTTTGATGTTTGGGCAAAGATTTTTTGAATACGAGCTGCAACTATTTGATTTTTACTATCAATGAGTCAACGATGCAGATATCAGTTTTTCTTTTGTCATGGTCGCATTAAATAAAGGAAGGATGGCATTTGGTCAATTGCCGTTTTCCACAGGAATCTTATTTTTATCACTTATGTGAGGGATTGGTCTGAACTCTATAGTCATTTTATTATTTGCTGCATAAATATTCAATATTTCAAAATTTATAGTTAATAATTTATCCATAATTTCTGTCGTTATCGGATCGATCTCCTGAAGATCGACAGGATATTCAATATCACTAAAGGCTATAAATATGAAATTTATAAGGATCTCATTATAGTTCTCTTTTATCGTATCAACTGGTTTTTTTAAATGCGGCTTGATGTAAAGAACCTTCTTATCAACATCAAATCTAATGGAACTTTCCCAATCATTAAGCAGATTCACACTCCCTATCTCTATACTCGCCGTCTGCTGGCCCATTTTTACAGAATACGTAATGTCTTTACCGTAAATAAACAAAGAGAAAGAGATTTTATTATCTTCAATTTTAATATTATTTATGGATTTAATAAATAAAGACCCCGAGGAGTTTTCACCCAAATTTATCTCATATGGAAATAACTTGGTCACAAATTTTGCAATACTCTCTGTTGGCAAAATAATTGAAATGTGTTCAGCATTATATTTTTGAGCAAAGGTATTTAAATTGAATAAAAAAACAAATGCCAGACTAATAAACATAATCGCATATATTCTTTTCATATTTACAACCCTTTTTGGTGCAGGCGAGCTAACAATTTTCTAAAATCCTTGATAAATCACTGTATACCCTTTAATAAAGCTACTATAGAGATATCAACTTTCAGCAACTTTCAAAAAACGATCTGTTTTGATATCTAATTGTAACGATTTTTTCCATTCAAAAGGCAACATAATTCATGG
>Ga0307991_1000889_pt1 | contig 21664 bp, 18 predicted proteins | sample EllFjometagen131_FD_203146 | JGI IMG/M metagenome (GOLD analysis project Ga0307991, IMG submission 203146) | Marine microbial communities from Ellis Fjord, Antarctic Ocean - #131 | ecosystem: Environmental > Aquatic > Marine > Unclassified | place: Southern Ocean | collected 2014-10-08 | reverse complement strand
ATGAAGAATGAACCATTCTGTCCAAAATAGCATCAGATTTATGCTAACATTCGCATAACGCTGATGCTATTTTGGACAGATTGGCAGGAAATGCACATCGTTTTGATTTAAAAGGAGAATCACTTAGAAAGAAAAAATAATTATATATTTACAATGCAAATCGATCCTAAATTGAGTTGTACACTTTACTCCGAATTAGGTGTACACTTTGTCCGAAATATTCAGCTAACAACTGATAACCCAGTATACATGGACAGACAGGATCATAATGAATGGATAATCCCAATTGAAGCAGAAATTTATTTCCCTCTCTCTAAAGACTTTTGCTTATACATGTTTCATGATAAGTCCAAGCAAAATGAAAATATATTAAGACAATTAAAGATTGACAGAGTAAATAAAGTTGACTTTACAACTTTTGAGAGCATGACAAAAAATAATTTAAGAAATTTAAATGAATTTTTGATTATGCCAGTAGAACTGGAGAATTCTGATGTGACTAAAAGTGTAATGAAATATGAAAATAATAAATAGAAAAATGGCTAGTAACAATGAACTGTGCTAATTTCCACCCTTTTTTTACCCAATTTTAAAAACATACATTTTTAAAATTTTCATCATATTCAATCCCGATTTAGCAATCGCCAATGCCTGCTTGAGTGAAAGCTTACATCAGCTATGGTAGAAAATAATATCAGTGATGTTTATCTAATGATCACATTCCAGGAAATAGATCATAAAGCGTAGGGCAGGGGAGGGCGAAACGTTTATTCTCTCTGGATTTCAGAAGATAGAAAAAAGAATTTGCACACAATTTGCACGCAAATTCTTTTTTTTGCTGTAATGAATAATTTTTTTGTAACTTGTTGAATTCTAAATCTAAATAGTTTTCACGGAATAACATTGCTTAGCATATTTCTGATTTTGTCAGGGATCTTTTAATATACAGATAGACAATTTGACATTTAATTATGGAATATATAAAGACAAATGAATGTTTTAAAAAATATAACATATTGAGTACCCTTTGATATAACTTTATAATGGATAGGAATAAAAAAGTGCACATACAACTTCATCCAGCTATTCGTTAGAGTTTATCATGCTTAATAATAAAATTAGGATATTAAAATAATAATGATTGAATAGCAGATTTACCAACTCCAACGCTTTGGCTAAAACAAGATTGGCAAAAGAGCTAATCATTTATCGATGGAAAAACAAATAGAATTACAGGAATGAGTCAATTCAGAGACTTTTCAGAAATAGAGATTCCAACCATTGTATATAAATATAGAGATTGGGAAGATGATTATCATAAAAGAATTATTACTCACCGAGAAATATACTTTCCCTCTCCAGAAAGATTCGATGACAAATTTGATTGCAGAATTCCAATAAGATATGACCTACTCAGACACAGAGATATGGTATTGAAAGTTAAATCAGAAAGGCCAGATTGGACTCATAAGCAACAGAAGCAATTCATAAGAAGGTGGTTTCAAGGCAAGCAAGAATCAGCAATGGGAGAACAAGAACTATTTCAAGAAGAGTTCTTCAGTAGGTTTGGGGTACTAAGTCTAACGGAGATACCTGATAACGATCTTATGTGGCATGCTTATTCAAATAATTCTCGTGGTTTTTGCATCGGATTCAATTCAGAAATTATGTTCAATTATCTTGGTGGTGGTGGTAATGTTTCATATCACAATGAACTACCTATAGTATATCCAAGACCCAAGCATAGCTTCGAAGAACAACATAACCTTCAAATTTATTCAAAATTAAGAGAATATGAGTATGAGAAAGAATACCGTACTCATATTTTCTCAAAAACTACACTAACTAATGAAGAAAGAACAAGAATATTACCGGCTGATGCCTACTCTGAAATCATATTTGGGAACAACATGCCAGAAGAGATGCAAGAAGAATTACTGGAGAGTATTCCAAATGAACTGGGACACATTAAATTAATCAATTAGAATTTATGGCAAAGGAAGTCTTTCACAATACAGGGTTCGATAAGGGGACTAAATCAAAACTTGAGATATTTAAAGAATATTTCAAAGAGAGTCTTCCAGTATTTGTGCATAGTAAATATTTTACTTCACATTTAGTTACTTATAAAACATTATCAAACTTTTGGATTTGTAATCTGGTTAATGTAATTTTAAACCAACAACAAGTACACCTATATGAAAAATAACGGCAATGCCGTTATACAATTGTTATATGCCATTAAAACAATTTAACTAATGCATTACGCATATTTAGAAGAAGGGAAAATATCAGTTGAACCTGTTTGTTATGAACCCGATCACATTGAACAGGTATTGACCGAGATCAGAGCAAATTTTCATAAATGCTTCAGAAAGTTCGTTGAAACAGAAAACGGACACTCTCTTGATGAAAATGGCCTTGGCAAGTTGGCCAAGAAATTCAATGTGCAGAAATCCACTAAAAATAAGAATGTGGACATTAAAGCTATATTGACAAGGATAATAGATGAAGAAGTAAACTCATTTGAAAATGACAGGCACAATTACCTTGAATTTCTGGACTTAGAATATTTGGAAGAATACAAAACTGACCCGCCAGATTTTAAGAACACCGTGTTGCGAAATCAGTGTCCTATTATTAGGTACACTCTCCAAAACAAAAAAGCAAAAGAATTAGACAAGTATCGGAAAGCCTTTAAGTACTCCGATCCAAAGGAATTGTTGGATGCAGTATTTAACATTACAAATTTTGCGATGGGTTATGCGGAAAATACACTTGACCAAGCAGATTTTGAAAATGCCAAAACCGTTGAAGATTTAAAATTTTCCGAATTGAACAAAGAAGACTATGTCGTTTACGGGGTAATTGGAGGGGGAATAAGAAGTCATTTTATGTATAAACTTTTCCCTTATATATTTCCAAACAGAAGTAGAGATGCTGTTTGGGCATTGTGGTATCTAACCGAAAAAAAACCCTTTAGCTGTAAACAAGATTCTGAATTTTTGATGATTGAATTAAACGATAGTATCACTCAACAAAATTACTTCTATCCTTACGACCTGTTTAGTTTTTATGCGATTCAAATACTTAACTTATTGAAAATAGAGGTAAAAAATAACGGAGTTAAGATTCCTGAACAGTACAAATTCGTTTTTGTTGATACCTTTCTTTCCTTTATAGCGAAAGAACACCAAGGCGAGATCAATGACCTAAAAAGAAAAGTGAAAGATGATGGATACAATTAACGAAAATTTCAAAAAATTCTTTCCAAAGCTTTCTAAACAATTTGAGTTAAAACCTTTTCAAAAACAAGTTGCTGAAAACGTTCTTAATGGCAATAACACTGTAGCAATAATGCAAACCGGTGGTGGCAAGTCGCTTATCTATTGGCTTTCCGGTTTGTCGCTTAAAGGAATAACTATTGTAGTATCACCCCTCATTGCTCTCATAGATGAACAGGCATCTAAGATTGAAGAACAGGGATATAGTGTTTTTACAATCCATAGCGGATTGCCTGGTGATAAGCAGATTAGCGAGCTCACTAAGCTCTATAGAGAAGAGTTAAATCCTGATTTCATTTTTGTCAGCCCCGAAAGAATCGCAACCGATGGTTTTTTTCAATACTGTCTCAATACAAGGCGAGATGAAATAAAACTTTTCGTAATTGATGAGGTGCATTGCGTGAGCCAGTGGGGATTTGACTTTAGACCTTTTTACAAAAGGATTCCTGACTTTCTAAACGCCACATTCAATGATAACTGGCCGACCTTACTAGGATTAACCGCCACTATCAATCCAAAAGAACTACTTGATATTTCGCGAGAATTCAAAATTAAGGACAGTAATGTTCTGAAGGATGAAATGTTGGTACGAGGCGAAATTGAGTTGGTTGCGGATAAACAAACGGACGAGAACAAAAAAGAAGAACGTCTATGGCAGTTGCTTAAAATCCATAAAGACGAGAAGGTACTGGTGTATTTGTACCGGAAGTACCATAAAAGAGGTACTGAAGAACTGATGAAAAAGGCAAAAGAGAAAGGCTTTAAAGCAATGAACTTTCATGGTGATATGAGTGGAGTTGAGCGGCAGCAAATCATTTATGAATTTAAAGCAGGCAATGTTAATGTCATCTTTGCTACCAATGCTTTTGGAATGGGAATAGACATACCGGATATAAGGGTTGTTATCCACTTTATGATCCCGGAATCTGTTGAACAGTATTATCAGGAAATTGGTAGGGCAGCCAGGGACGGAAAAGCTTCAAGAGCAATAATTCTTTATTCAAACAAGAATATTCAGGTACGTAAGTCCCATTTCATAGACAAATCGTTTCCGTCAACGGATACTATTAAAAGAGTGCATAAAAAAATTACTAATCATAAACTCGGGTTGGTTACTATGGCGTATTTTGATGATGAGGAAGTCCAGAATTGCCTTCCCTATTTTTTAAATAGTTGTGTCTTAAGTATCAAAGCCAAAGGATTTTCGAGGTTACGCATTTTAACAGACATCAAAGATCCTATACTCAAATCATATTTCGATTCAACTAAAACAAAGAATATAATCACTACTATTGAAAAAAATAAATTTCAGGTCCAAGACTTAATTGATTTGGTTTACATTAATATTATATCAGGTAATGCTAGGTTGACTAAGAAATTTGATAAATGCTTAATAGTTGAAAACCACTATGAGGAGCTACCAGAATATATCATTGAAAAGATAGAAAATGACATTGCAGAAAAGAAGTCTTACAAGCACGATTTGTTAAATTATCTCGCTTACTTACTTGACGATTATTTTGGTTCAAAACAACTCCATCAGGAAATAGGACTGTATTTGGGGGTTCCGAAATTTATGCTTAATAAGATTTATAAAACACAAAAAGGGGATTTTGTAAGATCAAAATCGGAAGTCATAATAGCCAACATGCTTTATACTGCTAAGATTAAATATGAATATGAGGAAGACTTGTGTTATACAAAGCATGACCATATACTACCTGACTTCACTATCAAGGAGAACGGGGAAATCTTTTATTGGGAACACCTTGGAATGATTGGAGCAGAATATTATGACAAGAGCTGGCTTGAAAAGATGGATGTTTATGAAAAGTATTATCCGGATCAATTAATAAGAACTTACGAAAGTGCTGTTTTGGTTGAATCAGTGAAAAATGAGATTGAGAAATTAAAACGGCACATAACGTTGCGCTAAACGAAGTTCCGCACTGAGGGAGCAGGCTGTCGAGCTTGCTCTAACAGACTGTAAAGCCCGCAAGGGCGGCCCCAAATTGCGTTTAGCGACTTTGTTCTGGCACGTGTTCGTCACGTTAAGCTTTTTGTTTCGGGCGACAGCTAAAGCGTTCATAAGCAATTTGGTTTAGCGCAGCGTTCCGTGGTATTCCCCACATCACGAAAGCGAGATTAATTTCTCTTGCTAACGTGAAAATTTTATGGGATTTTATGAAAAATTGGATAATAATATTTCTGAATTGACTATGATTAAAGGGATACAGATTAATAACAACAAAATTTGACGTTAGTTGGAATACAATGTGACCAAAGTTCACGAGATATGAATGACTTTAGAAAACAAATCCTCCAAGATATAGAAAACTCGGATAAAGAATTATTTGAGAAAATTAAGCATGTTTCGAATCCTAAACCAGAAGAATTATGGCAATTATCACAAAAACGTTTTATTGAATGGAGAAAACGACATGATCTTCCGAAATTATTAAAGCACTTTGATGAAAAACTCCTTTTGTTTAAAGAATGGAAACACGACAACAAACTGTCCGATAAACATATTTTAAATACAGGAAAAATAACTCCATTCCTGGAACATAAGAAACTTTCAAAAAAGAAAAAACTCTTTATAATAGAACAGACTCTAGAAGATAGAATTAGTACTTTTGTTTGTTTTGAAAAACTGGAAGGAACTAAGCATGAAATTGGTAAAGAATATAGATTCAAAGTTCTTAAGGAGTTCATTTCTTACTTAGACTGGTTGAAAGAACGTAATAAGACTGAAAAAATACTAAAAATAAATTTAAGACATGCTCCCAATCATAAATCTGAAAAGGTATTTATTCAATCTAATTTTGAGTTGCTCAAAATGGGAGGAATTCATGTTCCTGTAAGTGGATTTGGAATTCTATTAAAAGGAAAGTATCTGGAATTTGTAAACCTATGTGGTTTAAAACTAACTGGTGAAATATCATATGGTGAATTTGGAAGCCTAGATATTTCATTTTCTGCTTGCGATAACTGGCAAGCTGATAACTTAAAAATGACTTTATTGGACTTTGAACATTGTTCAATTGAAAATCTACGGATGACTAATTCTAAAATACAACAGTGGAGTTTTTACAACTGTGAGATAGGTGGAGATATTAAAGATACTCAACTATCCCAAATTACAATTTTTGGAGGCTTATTTAAACCAGTTATAAAAGACTGTACTTTATTTTACTGTGATATTCAAAAAGATAGATGTTTAACAGACAATAACCTGTATGGTTACCAGGTTCTAAAAAAGATATATGCAGACCAAGGTGATGATAAAAAAGCGATTGAATATTTTATGAAGGAAAATGAATTCATCAGGCAACAGTCAAGGGGATTCAAATTTTTCACAAGATCAATAAGCAAGCTATATTGGGGATATGGAAGGAGACCACACAAAATAATTTATTATTCCATTGTATTAATATTTTTTTTCGCACTGGTTTATTACCTTAACAGTAATTACATTTCTATTAATGCCGGTAATTTTAAGGATATAAGCATTTGGGATAGTCTGTATTTTAGCATAACAGCATTTACAACACTCGGATTTGGTGATTTAAGTCCTTCTGGTGGATTAAGAATTATTACATCCATAGAGGCATTTATTGGACTATTAAATATGGGATTTCTTATAGCTGGATATGCAAACAATAAATATTAAAATAATGTACGACCACCCAATACATGGTATAGCCAATAATGGTGATAATGGTTTGTGAGGGTCATTACATGTTTCAATTTTGGTACATTTTGATTAATTGACAAGCCTGCAATCCATTATTGACTACACAATAAACCTTTGAACACAAATTTATTCATGACAACAACTTCTGAGTATAAAAAGAATCATTTCGTGCCAAAAACGTATTTAAAAAGGTTTACGGATCCATTGAAATGGAACGATCCTGTCCATTATATTAATTCATTAAATATCAGAGATAAAGTTATTAGAATCAATAATACTCATACCCAATGTCAAAAAAAGAATTTATATAAGTTGCCAGACAACTTTAGTATGCTGGAGAAAAAGGCTATTGAGAAAGCATTCATGGGTCACATTGATGAGACATATTCAAATGCCATGGCTAATTCTTATGATCGAGGATTTGAACCCTCAAATGCTAATTTAAATAGTATAATGTGGTTTGTTATTTATCAGTCTTTTCGAACTCCCAAATTTAAGTACCACCACTTGAAAAAAGTAAAAGAGCAAAGTCTAAAAATGGGAAGATCAGATTCTGATCTTGAAGAATATTCATATTGTTTAGGGTACCTATTAGTAAAAGTTGCATTAGATGTTTTCAAGTACAGTGTTCTTGAAATTCTAATAACTCATATTAATAATTGGTTTATTACATCTGATAATCCTGCAAGTTATTGGCTTAGAACCTGGAATAGTACAGAATTTGTTGGTACAATACTTGGGCATCATGAAAAAACTAATTTAAAGCTTCTCTGTCCAATAAATCCACAGGTAGCATTTGTTTTACATTTAAACTATCTTAAAAATTCGACAGTAAGTAATACATCAAAAGAAATTCAATTTTTTTCTAGAACTATTGAAAAAGAGGAATTGGACTATGTTAATCGTCTAATTTTTAAATCATGTGATAAACAGATATTTTCGATTTATAGGAAGCTATTAGAAGAATTCAATAAATAAAATTTGTACACAACAGCTTATTATTAATTGCCTGTTATTTTGAGCATACTACCAAAGGCTTAATACCGTTTGCAAATTGTGATAACTGGGAGTCTGTCCTTCTGTTATAGACCCGACAGCATCTTAACGCAACTCCACAGGTTATAAGGTGTTCGTGTTGCTTATTTTCGCCTAACATCCAAGTTTGTATCGGTAATTGTGAGGCTGTTAAATACAGCTTTATTTGATACGTCAAGGGCAACCATATAAGCCCACTTAAAGACCTGGCGTTTGTCAGATGGAAGGGAACACTTTCTTTACTGCACAGTGTAAACATCGGCAGATGCCTTTTGTAACCCTTGAAAGCATACTCAATACAACATATCAACAAGTAACTTTCTCTGATAGCAAAGATAGTCCTGGTATTAAAAGACTATTGCACAACGTGTTTTCAAAAGAACACGGCATAAACGCTGAAAATCTACCCACAAACAAACACATAGCAAAAATCAAAGAGTCAACTTTTTATCAAAATAGAGATTTTATTACGATATTTACTAATTAAAAGAACTTAATAAAATTTTAAGAATAACACACGAATAATGGCAATAAAGAAATCAGAATTATACAGCTCACTCTGGGCTAGTTGTGATGAATTAAGAGGTGGTATGGACGCAAGCCAATATAAGGATTATGTATTGGTATTACTGTTTATTAAATACGTAAGTGATAGATATGCGGGAGTTCCCTACGCTCCCATCACAATACCCCAGGGGGCAAGTTTCAAAGATATGGTTGCCCTTAAAGGCATACCAAATATTGGCGATGATATTAATAAAAAAATTATCGGACCACTTCAAGATGCTAATGGGTTATCTGATATGCCTGATTTTGCGGATGTAGCTAAGCTAGGTGACGGTAAAGAGCAGGTTGAACGTCTTACCAATCTTATAGCCATTTTTGAGAACAAGGCATTGGATTTCAGCAAAAATCGCGCAGAAGGCGACGATATACTGGGTGACGCCTATGAATATCTCATGCGTCATTTTGCTACTGAAAGTGGGAAAAGTAAAGGGCAATTTTATACTCCTGCTGAGGTAAGCCGGATTATGGCAAAGATTATCGGCATCGATAATGAAAATACACGGTCAGAAACAACAATTTATGACCCCACCTGTGGTTCCGGCTCCTTATTATTGAAGGTAGGTGATGAAGCAAGCATGAGCATTTCAATTTTTGGTCAGGAAAAAGATTCGGCTACCGCAGGCCTTGCTCGAATGAATATGATACTTCACAACAATCCAACTGCCGTAATTAGACAGGGGAACACACTGGCTAATCCTCTATTTCTGAATGAAAATGGGGCATTAAGAACCTTCGATTATGTTGTAGCTAATCCCCCATTTAGTGATAAACGTTGGGGCACTGGAATTGACCCAATGAATGATTCTCATGGCAGATTTAAAGGATTCGGAGTACCTCCGGCAAAAAATGGAGATTATGCATTCCTGTTGCATATCATCCGTTCACTAAAAAGTAAAGGAAAAGGAGCATGCATCCTTCCCCATGGAGTTTTATTTAGAGGAAATGCGGAAGCGGTAATTAGGGAGAACATTATAAAGAAGGGATATATAAAAGGAATTATTGGTTTACCTCCAAACTTATTTTATGGTACCGGAATTCCTGCATGTATTATTATTATTGATAAAGAAAATGCAGAGAACCGCAAAGGCATATTCATGATTGATGCAGGAAAAGGTTTCCTCAAAGACGGCAATAAAAATCGTTTACGTGAACAAGACATACATAAAATCGTGGATGTTTTCAATAAGCAATTAGAGATTGAAAAAATTTCCAAGATGATACCTTATACAAAAATAGAGGAAAATGAATTTAACTTGAATATACCACGCTATATTGATAGTCAAGAGACAGAAGACATACAGGACATCGAAGCACATTTGCTTGGCGGAATTCCAAATTCAGATATTGAAGCTTTGCAAAAATATTGGGATGTATATCCTACTATGAAGAATGATTTATTTGCTAATAGTCAAAGGAAGGGCTACAGCGAACTACAGATTGATAAGGATGAAATAAAACAAACCATTTTTAGCCATCCAGAATTTATTTCGTTTAGCATAGAAATGGACGTAGTATTCCGGGACTGGAAAACTAGAAATACTAAATTACTAAAAGAATTATATGCTGGCTTTAAACCCAAAGAGCTAATACATGATATTGCAGAGGATTTAATGCATAATTACACTGATAGAAAGCTCATTGATAAATATGATGTTTACCAACGCTTGATGAGTTATTGGGCCGAAGTTATGCAGGATGATTGTTATATAATTGCTGCTGATGGTTGGGTAGCGGAGACTTATAGAATCCAGGTTGAGAATAAGCAAAAGAAGTTGGTTGATAAAGGATGGATTTGTGACCTTATTCCAGAGAGTCTTGTAATTGACCGTTTTTATAAAGAATATAAAAAGGCTATAGAAGAACTTGAGGTTGAGAAAGAAACAATTAATAACCAACTCACTGAATTGGAAGAAGAAAATAGCCATGAGGAAGGATGCTTTGCTGAACTTGAGAAGGTAAACAAAGGCAATGTGCAGACTAGACTTAAAGAGGCAAAGAATCAGTATACTGAAGCTCCTGATGATGAATTGAAGGAAGAAATCGGTGTGTTGGAAGAGTATTTAAAATTAAAAACACAGGAGACAGCTTTAGCTAAAAAGATAAAGGATGCAATAGTAGAATTGGATAAGAAAACTCTTGTGAGGTACCAGACTCTAACTGAGGATGAAATAAAATCACTTGTAGTAGATGACAAATGGATGAAGGCCATTGAGAAGTCAATGCAGACTGAAATGGAGCAAATAAGTCAGAAGCTTGCTCATCGTATAAGAGAATTGACGGAAAGATATGAAGCCACTCTTCCGCAGCAAACTATTAAAGTTATGGAACTGTCAGAGAAAGTAAACAGTCACCTTGAAAGAATGGGGTTTATATGGAATTGAAAAGAGGTTACAAGTATTCTGAGGTAGGTGAGATACCAGAAAACTGGGATGCAATCCCTCTTTCTAGAATTTTAGAATTTAAGAACGGATTGAATAAGGCCAAACAATTTTTTGGAGTTGGAACTCCAATAGTCAATTATATGGATGTTTATGAGAATCCTGGATTATGGGACCAAGATATTGAGGGGAAAGTTACTGTGACTCCGGATGAAATCAGAAATTATAATGTAAAGAAGGGAGATGTTTTTTTTACCCGTACTTCAGAAACAGTTGATGAAATTGGTATTTCATCCGTAATGCTGGAGGAAATCAAAAATGCTGTTTTTAGTGGATTTGTTCTTAGAGGGAGACCCCAAAATGATTTATTAGAATTATACTATAAACAATTCTGTTTTAGTTCCAAAGAAGTTAGAAAACAAATTACTTCAACAAGTTCTTATACTACAAGAGCTCTTACGAATGGAAAGTTTTTATCAAAAGTTTATATAGCTGTCCCAAGAACCAAAGAAGAACAAACCGCCATTGCAACTGCACTCAGCGATGTTGATAATCTTATCCATTCTTTAGAAAATCTCATTGTTAAAAAACGGAATATTAAGCTGGGGGCAATGCAAGAACTCTTTAAACCTAAGGGGGATTGGACAGTAAAGAAATTGGGTGAAATTGGAAAACCTTATGGTGGATTATCAGGTAAATCAAAAGTGGATTTTAATAATGGTAAATATCCTTATATCCCATTTCTAAATGTAATCCTAAATCCCATTATTGACAGTTCCTATTTTGATTATGTAAACATCAATTCTGGAGAAAATCAAAACAAGGCTTTAAAGGGTGATTTATTCTTTAATGGGTCTTCCGAAACTCCAGAAGAAGTAGGAATGTGCTCCGTTTTACTTGAGGAAGTACCAATTTTATTTCTGAACAGTTTTTGTTTTGGATTTCGATTAAATAAGGAATTAAGGAATGATGGACTTTTTCTGTCATATTTTTTCAGAAGCAATCAAGGAAGAAAATTATTTTATTCTTTAGCTCAAGGTGCTACTAGGTACAATTTATCAAAGTATAATTTTCAGAGAATGGAAATTTCTTTACCTGAGCCTGAACAACAAATCAAAATAGCTAATATTCTATTGGATATTGATACTGAAATAAAATCCTTGAATACTAAACTGGAGAAATACAAAATGATTAAACAGGGTATGATGCAAAAGCTCTTAACCGGACAAATAAGATTAGTGTAAAAAACAAATTAATCTAGAAGATGAAAGTATTTGATATAGATGGCCAGCAATATAAGCTTCCACATTCACTAAATAAATTTCAGTTTTCATTGTATGTTCATTTGATTAACTGGAAATGGCGATACATTACGAAGGATGCTGGTACAAGCGGAAAACTCAAATACGATGCTATCCTACCAGACTCGTATGCCGGTATATATCCCATGCTTTATCCATCCATAATAAATGAGTTTAAACAGCATCATAAAAAATTCCCGTTTCGAATTCATAAATACTTTAACCACATGGCAAGCTCCCAGGCAGCCAATATAAATTTGTTCTTACCTGTTTTGATGCATCCGAATACTGCCACAATACTTACCTCAATAAATCCAGACATCAAAGAATTGGCAAGAAATGAATTGGATAATAGTTATCGTATTGAATTCTGGGATGAGCCTTATGGTAATTTGAATGACAAGACTGATGTTTCAGGTACTGATTCAGATATTGCCATTGCTTATTATAATGAGGATGACGAATTATGTCTTTGGTTAATAGAGCACAAACTTTCTGAAGCAGAATTTACAGAATGTGGTGGTTATAAAAGCAATGGCAGGAAAGCGTATCATGATTGTACCAAAAGCTTTTCAGAAATATTACAAAATAAAAGCTTTTGCTACTATCATGATGTTAAGAAATTTGAATACTGGAATATAACCGAACCAAATAAATCCTTTTTTGTCAACCATGAAAAGCATACCGAGTGCCCATTCAGAAAAGGCATGAATCAACTATGGCGCAATCAATTACTAGGTTTAAGTATTGAGAATGATATCAGGCAACCCTACAAGAAGGTGCATTTCTCTGTTGTCAGACATTCTGATAATAGTTATTTGGATAAATCCATCAAGCAGTATGAAGATTTAATTGGAGATAATCCCAAATTTTCTGTTTTTACTTCAGCGGATATACTAAATGCGGCAAGCCAATTAAATGATAGGAGGTTGAATAAATGGATAAAATGGTATAAGCAGCTTTATAAAATATAATATAACCATCATGACACCAGTAGGCCAAATCGAACGAGTAACCCAAGACCGTGTAGTTAAACTGTTTAAGGAACAATTAGGTTATCGCTATTTAGGAAACTGGGAAGACCGCCCTGACAACAGTAATATTGAGGAAGATATTTTATTAAATTATCTATTAAAAAAGGGTTACAACAAAATTCTCATAAATAAGGCTCTGCATAAGCTATGTACTGTATCAATAAACTATAACGAAAGTCTATATACAAACAATAAAAATGTATATAATCTACTTCGCTACGGCGTGACAGTTAAAGCAGAAGCGGGAGAGAACTATGAACCAGTACTACTAATTGATTGGGAAAAGCCAGAAGAAAATGATTTCGCTATTGCTGAGGAAGTAACTATAATGGGCAATCGAGAAAAACGACCGGATATTGTCCTTTACATCAACGGTATTGCAATAGGAGTGATTGAATTAAAGCGAAGTACAGTTTCTGTCGGGGATGGTATACGACAAAGCATAGTCAATCAAAAGAAGGAGTTTATCCAATCCTTTTTCTCAACTGTCCAATTCATTTTTGCTGGGAATGACACTGAAGGTCTGCGATATGGTACCATTGGTACTCCCGAAAAGTACTTCCTTAAATGGAAAGAAGATATTGAAGACGTTAGTTTACTTCAGCTTGATAAGTACCTCATTAAAATCTGTAATAAACAAAGATTCATTGAGCTATTGTATGACTTTGTATTATTTGATGCTGGAACAAAAAAACTACCAAGGGTGCATCAGTACTTTGCAATAAAGGCCTCTCAGGAACAAATAAAACAGCAAGAAGGAGGAATCATCTGGCATACTCAAGGCAGCGGGAAAAGTATTGTTATGGTGTTTCTCGCTAAATGGATTCTGGAAAACAATCCTAACGCCCGTGTTGCAATCATTACTGATAGGGATGAGTTAGACAAACAAATAGAACGTGTTTTTACAGATGCCGGAGAAGAAATCAAAAGGAGCAGGAGTGGACGTGATTTAATGAACCAGTTGGCGCATGCAAGACCACGTTTACTTTGTTCTTTGGTCCATAAGTTTGGAAAAAAGGATGTAGATGATTTTAATGAATACATTAAAGAGCTGGAAAATCAGCCAAGTCAGGTAGTCGGAGAACTTTTTCTGTTTGTTGACGAATGCCATCGAACTCAGAGTGGCAAACTGCATAAGGTCATGAAAGCAATATTACCTGCTAGTGCAATTTTTATCGGTTTCACCGGTACTCCACTATTAAAGAAAGACAAACAAACCAGTTTGGAAGTGTTTGGCAAGTACATTCATACATACAAATTCAACGAAGCTGTAGAAGATGAAGTAGTATTGGATTTAATGTATGATGCCAGGGATATCAACCAGAAGATATCTTCACCTGACAGAATTGATGCCTGGTTTGATTCCAAAACCAAAGGATTAAATGATTTTCAAAAATCCGAGTTAAAGAAGAAATGGGGAACCATGCAAAAAGTACTAAGTTCCCGTTCTAGAATAGAAAAAATAGCAAATGATATCATTCTGGACTTTAATATAAAACCACGTCTCAAATCCGAAAGAGGAAATGTTATTCTTGTCGCTTCAAGTATCTTTGAGGCTTGCACATTTTTTGAATTATTTCAAAGAACTGAACTAAAAGATAAATGTGCGGTGGTCACTTCCTACAATCCTACTACCAGAGATATCACGACAGAGGATACTGGAGCAAATACCGAAACTGATAAAGAATATATCTATAAAACCTATATAGATTTATTAGGAGATAAACAAACGGAAACATACGAGGATGAAGCAAAAGCCAAATTCCGGGATGAACCAGCAACCATGAGACTTTTGGTTGTGGTAGATAAGCTTTTGGTCGGGTTTGATGCTCCGCCATGCACTTATATCTATATTGATAAAAGCATGCAGGACCATGGTTTATTTCAAGCTATCTGCAGAGTTAATCGTCTAGATACAGATGATAAACAATTTGGCTTTATAGTTGACTACAAAGATTTGTTTCAAAAAGTTGAAAATGCAGTTTCTGTATACACTTCAGAATTAAACTACGATGAATTTGAAAAAATTGACTGCGATATTTTATTGAAGGATAGGTTAAAGGTAGGTAAAGAACGATTAGATAATGCCCTGGAAGAAATTGCCCTTCTTTGCGAACCAGTACAACTACCAAAACACACTCTGGATTACATTAAATATTTCTGTGGGAATACGGAGAAACCAGAAGAGTTAAAGGAACATGAAACCCAACGGACAGCTCTTTATAAAGCTACTGTTACTCTAGTACGAGCTTATGCAAATATTGCAGATGAAATGGAAGCAACTGGCTATTCAATCGGTGAAATTGAAGATATTAAAAAACAGATAGACCATTATCTAAATTTGAGGGAGGAGATAAGAAAAGCAAGTGGAGAGACTCTCGATTTGAAAACCTATGAAGCCGATATGCGTCACTTGATTGATAATTACATCCAGGCTGAAGAATCACAAAAAATATCTCCATTTGGAGACCTTTCTCTAATAGATATAATAGTGAAAACTGGTATTGCCGACGGCGTTGATAGCTTGCCAGCTGGAATAAAAAGAAACAAGGAAGCAGTTGCAGAAACCATAGCAAATAATGTCCGGAGCAAAATAATTCGAGACCAATTGATTGACCCCGCCTTTTTTGAAGAAATGTCTGTTGTCCTTAGTGAAATTATAAAAGAACGAAAGGAAAAAGCTATTAACTATGAACAGTATCTAAAAAAGATTGCCTCTCTTGCTCAAAAGGTGTATGATGGGAAAAGTGATGATACACCTGCAGAGTTAAAAACTCCTGGTCAAGTTTCCCTTTATAACAATTTAGATAAAGATGTTGAGTTAGCTATTGCCTGCGATAAATCGGTACGATATGTAAAAAAAGCTGATTGGAGAGGTAACATCCAGAAGGAGAATGAGATTAAAGCTGCAGTATATGAGTTATTAGAAGAAATAGAAGAAGTGGAAAGGATTTTTGGTATCATCAAACAACAGCCAGAATATTAGTATGGACTTTATTGAGGTTGGAAATATTACAATTGAAGTAGTGCTGAAGGACATCAAAAATGTTCATCTCAGTGTTTATCCTCCAGCGGGCAGGGTGAGAATTTCTGCTCCCCAAAGAATGGAGTTGGATACAATCCGCATATATGCTATATCCAAACTAAGATGGATTAAAAAGCAGCAAACCAAAATCATAAACCAAGACAGAGAAGCGCCGAGAGAATTCCTGAATAAGGAAAGCCATTTTTTTAAAGGGAAACGGTACTTAATGAAAGTAATTGAACATAATGCAGCTTCAAGAGTAGAATTAAAACATAGCACAATTGAAATATACATTAGACCTGGTACAACGATTGAGAAGAGGAAAACAATTCTAGACGAATGGTATCGCCAAAGGTTAAAAGAGCTAATTCCGCCATTAATTAAGAAATATGAACCTTTATTGGATATTCAGGTAAATGAATTTGGAGTAAAAAAAATGAAAACCAGATGGGGTACTTGCAACCGAGAAGCAAAGCGAATTTGGGTGAATTTGGAATTGGTAAAAAAACCTCCATTTTGCCTGGAGCATATTATTGTCCATGAGATGGTACATTTTATAGAAAGAAGGCATAATGATAGATTTGTGTCTCTGATGGATGTTTTTCTACCAAAGTGGAGATTTTATAAAGACGAGTTAAATAGATTACCTGTAAGTCACGAGAATTGGAGCTATTAGAATTCCTTTTCAGAAAATTTGGGTGATAGAACATGTTAATATATCTTCCGTTTCACACCTTTGAGTGCATAGATCTGTATCCGGTGATTTGAAAAACGATAGATTCTTATCTCGATTGAACAAGTTTTGCACTCTTCCATTATTGTTGTTTGATCTTTACAGGGATATTATTCAGCTATAAAATGAGAATCCGTCAGATCAACTCAAGCGGTCATACCGATGTGTACATTCAAAAATCTTTGTGGAAGTTTCATCCTTATTTGCTAGAGTAGGACCAGTTAGCTTCCTCTTCTATTCTAACAACAATTTTGATGGATTTTTCCAAGTATATTGTAAAATTATTGTGTTTTTAGTAATTTAAGGATTTATTCGGATTAATTCGAGAACAAATGCATATTAATCCGGCTTAATTCGCATTAATGCGAATTATTTTGAATAAAAGGCATTAATTCGAATTACAAACATTTGGAATAGTTGCTTAAATAATTCTTTGCTATATTAAGAACAGACATAAATTTATTAAGTAATGGAAAAAAGTCTTTCAAAAAAGGATAAAGAAAAAGTTGAGAAATACATCTCTTTGGATGAAATGAATTTTTTAAAAAAGCATTATGGGGAAGTACCCGATACTTATTGGGAAAGAGTAGATATGTGGTATGATTTTTTAAAACATTATTATCCAAATGAGAAAATTGATCATTTTGTATTGGCTGTTATACTAATTGAAATCCAAAGCTACTATAACTTATATGCAAGAATATATAACAAGAAATTTAATATAGATCCTGTGGTTGATCAAGGTGGTAAAGGTTTACTGGAAAGTCTGGACCTTTTTAATAATAATTTCCTGAATATTGAATCAATAGATATTAAGGTTAAAAAATTTAAGCGATTAAAAGACGATATTAAAACCATAACATTTAATGACTTATCAGCCCATTCTTCAACAAATAAATATAAGATTGAAGGTAAAGAAGTAATCATTGAAATATTTAAGCTCATAAATAACAATCGTTACGTTTTTCAGAAGATATCTGACAGGGAAATGAAATATGAAAAGACAGTAACAAAGATTCTCAAGAAAAATAAACCGAAGATATACCTGAGAAGACGGTTCAGTAAAATTTTATTTAAGTATTTAGAAGCACATCTTCCTCACTACTCACCTAATAAACTATATGTTATAGGTGGTTTCTTGTTATTAGAAATGAGTATTATGCCTGACACTTCGTCTGACTTATCAAATAATAGGCAATATAAAGATTACTTAAGGAAAAATTTCTGTAAGGCACTTCGTTCAGATATTAAATCAGGCAGCAAATAATTCTTACACCCATTCTTGTTTCTCCGTTCCTGCATCCGATTTTTCAAAAGAGGGATATTTGGATATATTCTATTACATAATACTATATCCGGCTGAATATTAAGTATTTAAAAGAAAAGTGGGATTTTTTTCACTAGATCTTTTAGACAGTCCCACAGTTACTTGCAACTTCATTTCCTTGTATTTCGTCCTATAATAATAGGACCACAATTAATAGTTAATTTAAAAAAATAGCTGTCATGGAATCTACAGAATTTTTAAATAAAATAACGAATAAACCAAGGGATCCATTTCAGAAAATCTGCAAATACAGATTCTGTGAGAAGAAAGAATTTAATGCAGACAGGCTGAATCAAGAATATTGTTGTTATGACCATAAAAAGAAAGAAAACAATTTCAAGGCAAAGATTGATAGAGACAAGACAAAACGGATTGATTTTTATATTAAGAAAAACCGAAAAATTTTAGAAAAAAAATATAAAGAAGGGAAAATAGAAGTGACTTTGGATGAATTAGAAAGTCAAGGTTTTATATACGATTATCATACTGAAACTAAAAAAGAAACAAATTTAAATATTAGGGTACAGTTTTATTATGAGTATGGACTTGTTAGATATGATAAAGAATCATTAAATAATTTTAAGATATGGAAGAAACAATAATAAGTTTATCAAGAGAAGAATTTTTCGGTGGGATTGGATCAAATAGCTCACCAATTCTAAATAAGTCAGAAGGGACAAACAATTTTAATAAAATTCTGATAGGTGTCTGTATCGGGGGAATTCTCGTTTACATATTTAAGGATGATATAGATGAGTTTTTCAGAAAATTGTTGAATAAGAAGTCATCTGATGACATAATTATAAGTTAACAAAATGGAAATAATTATTTTTGAAAAAGAGGCTTACTGGAAGCACATTAATGAGGTTTTAAAGAGGTTGAAAGATTCTAAAAAAGAAGAAAAAAAATGGATTAATGAAGCTGAGGCGATGGAATTACTTGGTGTCCGCTCCAAATCGGAGATGTGGAAGATGAGGAGTCAAGGAAAAATAAGGTATTCTCAGCCTTCAAGGAAAATAATCAAATATGATAAGCAAAACATTTTGAAATATCTGGAAAATCATGCAAAAAATGAATTTTGAAATTGATTTTTACTCGTTCATCCAATACAAAGAAATGCTTTAGCTTATTATGTCTTCATTATATTCATCCATCACCTCCTTATCAAAACTATCCAAATATACCTGCGTAGTCTGCTCATCTGTATGGCCTAATCCCTCACTAATTATTGCTGTTGGAACACCTTTACGTTTGGCAATTGTAGCCCAGGAGTGCCGGCAAGTATAACTTGTCAGGTTTGTGTCAATTTCACTTTCTTCGGCAATTTTTTTAAGATTTTTATTATACTTTTTTATCTCATTCTTGATATCCCTGTGTACCAGTTGTGAATCGTCAGGGCGCTGTATTATTGGGAAAATGTAATTTTGTTTCTCCTTGTTGTTTATATAATTATCTAATATCTTCTGCAACCTGGTAACTATCTTAATGCTATATAATCTTCCGGTTTTGTGTCTCCTGTATTCAATCCTTCCATCAATAATGTTTTCCATCTTTAGGGTTGCCAGATCAGTAAATGATATTCCCATTAAGTAAAAGCTTGCCATATAATAATTCTGGGCATGCCATAAATCTGAACCTTTTGACAATTTAAGATCACGTATCTTATGTATGTCTTCAATCCTGATTGCACGCTTACGGGTTGGTTCGTTTCTGATTTTATAATTTTTAAACGGATAATTCTCTTGCCTGGCATAACCTTCCTTAATTGCCCGGTTATAAATTGCCCTGAGGGTCCTCATAAAAAATGATAGCCCGTTAACGGTATTTCCTTTCGCCAGATAATATGTTTCAAAACGGATTAGAAATTTATAGTTTATCTGGTTAAAGTCAATCTCAACATCTTTCTGAAAAAGTTTGACAGCATTCAGGCAGCTTATATATGCATTGGCATTACCATATTTTTTTACTGATTTCAGATTTTTAATAATGTCCTCAGTGTATTCATAAAATGGAATGGATTTATTTTCATTCAATATTCTCCCTTTTAACTCATTCAGGGAAAGATTTGCCAATTCACCAGTATCTTTCAACTGGGTTATTACATCATAAGCTTTGGCCTTTTTTTTGGCAATATGGTTATTCAGTCGTGTTATATTATCAACTTGCTTACATGACTTTTTAACCTGTTCATTAATTTCATCCCAATCGTCAAAAGGAATAGTATATCCAAGAGGGATAGATGCATTACTTCTCCTATACCAAATCCGCAAATAAAGTGGATATCTATTATTTTTCCGGGGCCAACGTTGATCCAATATTATCCTAACTATTGCATGCATTTTTTAAGAAAAATGTTTATTTTTAATACAAATTTATAAAAACTTGCACACAAATATACTAAGTTATGTTGAATTTATTGAGTTTCATGGAAAAAACTTGCACACAATTTGCACACAAATGCACCTTTTATATGCATTTATATGGATTTATATGAACTTGAAAAGACATTAATACATTGGTATTCAATTATATCTAATTTTATAGATATGTGGTACTACATTCTGGGGGGCGAGGGGTCGCGAGTTCAAATCTCGCCATCCCGACAAAAGACAAAAAGATCAAAACAGCATGTTTTGATCTTTCTTTTTTTTCAGGCGGCCGTCAAAAGCTTGCTTTTGTAAGGTTGGCTGAAAAAAAAGAAAGGCTACTGCCGCAGGCAGTTGTCTTTTTGTCTTTTAGTCACTTCCCAATCGAGATCACGCCGACCGAAGGGAGGCTTAATCTCGGCCATCCCGATATAACATTACTCCCGTCAAAAGCTTGCTTTTGTAAGGTTGGCTGAAAAAAAAGAAAGGCTACTGCCGCAGGCAGTTGTCTTTTTGTCTTTTAGTCACTTCCCAATCGAGATCACGCCGACCGAAGGGAGGCGTAATCTCGGCCATCCCGATATAACACTACTCCCGTCAAAAGCTTGCTTTTGTAAGGTTGGCTGAAAAAAGGAAAGGCTACTGCCGCAGGCAGTTGTCTTTTTGTCTTTTAGTCACTTCCCAATCGAGATCACGCCGACCGAAGGGAGGCTTAATCTCGGCCATCCCGATATAACATTACTCACATCCGAGTTTGTAACCATATTTGCACGCAAATCCTTTTTTTTACGCTTTAGTTACTAAATTATTTGTAACTTGTAGAATTCTAAATAAGTCCTATAGATTAATATTAAAGAACATATTTCTGATTTTGTCAGGGATTTATTTATATACAGATAGGCGATTTGATATTTAGT
>Ga0307991_1000887_pt1 | contig 21682 bp, 18 predicted proteins | sample EllFjometagen131_FD_203146 | JGI IMG/M metagenome (GOLD analysis project Ga0307991, IMG submission 203146) | Marine microbial communities from Ellis Fjord, Antarctic Ocean - #131 | ecosystem: Environmental > Aquatic > Marine > Unclassified | place: Southern Ocean | collected 2014-10-08 | reverse complement strand
CGGCATATTTCTGGGCTTCCAGAATTTCAGATTCCAACTCCTTGGCCTTCGTGACATCAACGATAGATGAGAGGATATCCTGGTCCTGGCCCGCGCTGGCGTTCCGTAGGGTACTCTGAATCTGGACGTAGCTCATCGGGTCATTTTTTTTGGCCAGTTTGATTTCACAGACCTGTGTGCCCTCATTTTTTAAAACATCTTTGAGGTGACGGGAAAAAACCTTCTTCCCTTCAGCATCAGCGATAAAACGGTGGATCGGTATATTAGTCAGCTCTCCTCGCTCGGTCCCCAGCAGGCGGGCACCGGCAAGATTTATCTCTTGTATGATCCCGCGTGCATCAAAGGTTAAATAGCCGACCGGAGAGAAATCATACAGCTCAGTATACTTGTTCTGAGAGATCTCAAGCTCTTCCCGCGCTTGCTGCAACTCTTCGGTTTGCATCTCCAGTTCGACCCGGTAGACCTCAATCCCGCTCTCGCGCCCTGGCAGGCCATCCGTGGGATGCTCTTTTACCTCTTTCGACTGCAACTTATCGAGCGCGCGATGATGCCGTTTGCTGGCGACGTCAGAAAGAATTTTCTCCTTATCTCTTACCATTGACCAACCTCGGTGATTTTTCATAAATTCAGGGAGAGACGACCCGTGTGGCCGTCAAAAGACAAAACGAAGATGCTGGGCGGTCTATTTTTTTTGATACAAAAAACGGGAATTCCATCGTCACCTTCGCGCTTTCAGTAACTTTTCGATATCAATTTTCGATGGGTAAAATATAACAGTTTTACCCTTAAAGATACTAAGGATATTCCGATATCTGGCGTAATATTTCCCGTTTTTGAAAAAATATCCACAACATGTTGAGGTTCTGTCAAATATTGAGGCAAAGGCAGAACACTTCACACAGAGCTACTCTTTTCTCTCAGAACTTAACTGTCTGTTAATAAACGGTTAATCCAATTTATTTATCCGCTAGTGAACATTGGCAGACTCCTTGCGATAGTCCCTATCGTCCTTTTCGTCAGCTCACCCCGCAGATCAAGTTAGAAGAATTCATGGGGGCGCTGGACATGGAGCTGAAATCTGCGGAACAAAAAGCAGTCGACACCAAATGAATGGGAGTAAGGAAATGGTGACTGGCACCGATATTCTGAATGCCAAAATTTTGATCGTAGACGATATACAAGCCAATGTGCGGCTGTTCGAACTGATTCTTGAAGGGGCTGGCTATGTGCACGTTACCTCGACGCAGGATCCGTGTGTCGTTAGCACCCTGCATCGCGCTAACCACTACGACCTAATTCTGCTCGACCTGCGCATGCCAGTGATGGATGGCTTCCAGGTCATGGAAAGTCTGAAGAAGATCGAAGGGGATGGCTACCTATCGGTGCTTGCCGTGACCGCCCAGCCGGCACTCAAATTACGTGCACTGCAGAGCGGCGCAAGGGATTTTATCAGCAAACCGTTCATTTTTGCAGAAGTGCTGTTGCGGGTTCATAACCTAGTTGAAGAACACCTAAACGAATCACGGAACACCCGAACCAATTAACGGATTCCAACTGTCAGAATGACCCACCCGCAGGCAGCAAGTCATTATCTAAAGCATCAGAAAGGATGAAAAAACAGATTTCACAGTAGTCATGGATAGAAAAAAAACGTAATCCCAATAATTCCACAGGAGATTGTATGAAAAAATTTAAGATAAAGATTTATCTCGTATTAACGTTGCTTTTAGGAGTTTTCCTCTTATCAGGATGCGGTAGTGACGGCGGTAGCGATCATGTTTGGGATGCCGACACCAACGACGCAGGGGCAACGCTCACCGCAATTGCCGTCACGCCTGTTGATCCGAATATTCCCCGCGGCTTGACCAAACAGTTTGCCGCCACCGGCACCTACTCGGACAACTCGGAGATGGATATTACCGCTTCGGTCATCTGGTCATCAGAGAATACCGATGTTGCCACAATGAATGACAACGGTCTGACAACCAGCGGTCGTGCCACCGCTATTAATGCCGGCGAATCCCTCATAACCGCAACCCTAGGCAGCATATTTAACACTAGTCTGCTGACCGTCAATGATGTGACTTTGAGTGCAATTGTTATCACCCCCGTTGATCCCAGCGTGGTAAAGGACCAGACTGAACAGTTCACCGCCACTGGCACCTTCTCGGACAACTCGGAGATGGATATTACCGCTTCGGTCATCTGGTCATCAGACGATACCGATGTTGCCACAATGAATAACAACGGTCTGACAATCAGCGGTCGTGCCACCGCTATTGATATTGGTGACGCCCTCATAACCGCAGCCCTAGGCAGTATAGTTGACGATAGCCTGCTGACCGTCAAAGAACCTCTGCTCGGCAACCCGCTGGCGCCATTCCTGGGTGAAATAGATCGCTTTGTCATCCTCGCAGCGCAAGCCATCACCACCACGGGCACTACCGCCATTGTCGATGGTGATCTGGCTATTCTTGACCAGGCCCGTTCTTATTACGAAGGATTCACCACTGGTGCTAGCGCTGGTGAATTTGACGAACTGACCAATGGCTTATCCTATGCGGGGGATGATAGTACCCCGCCGTATGTTATTCCGGTCCCTTATGCCTCGATGGTGGCTTTCATCAATCAGTCGAGAACCGACCTCGGGATCGCGTACGAATTTCTGGCGGCAGACCCCAATCCGAACGTCGCCACCCAGGTCTGCCCGACTGAACTCGGCGGCCTGACCATGACTCGTGGCGTTTATAAAACAGCCGAGAACGTCATTATCCAGCAAGGCGACCTCACCCTCGATGCAGAAGGCGACCCGGATTCCGTCTTTATTTTCACCATTGGTGGCAACTTTACCACCGGTGCACCAGGGGGCGATATTGTCCTTATCGGCTCAGCGCAGGCCAAGAACGTTTATTGGAGAACGGCCGGAACAACAATCCTCGGTACGGGAACAACCTTCTCCGGTAATGTCTTCGCATGGCCACAGGTCAACGTGTTGACTGGTACCAGTGTCAGCGGCCGACTTTTTTCGGTCACAGAACAGGTCACTCTCGATGCCAATGCCGTCACCAAGGCACAGTAAAACAGCCTCTTCCGCAGAATATGTGGGTAAAATAAGCTAAAAAGAGAGCATTGTCTTTCCTGGCTAGGTAAGATTGTTTTTCCCGAAACGATCAAGCCAAACCAGAGGAAAGACAATGCTGATAAAGACACTACTGAATAAGGGCTAACGATTCAAGTCGGTTGTTTATGACTCCGTCCATATCGCCATCATTGCCGGTAGCGAAGCTCTGCTCATTGACATTAAACCTCGTAGTAATAGTAAGCCAAGATGTTGTGAGTGCGGTAAACGATGCGGAACGTATGACTCGTTAGCATAAAGTTTATCTGGCTCGTTGGGCAAAGCGGCTGTCGTGGAAGGAAACCGCCGCCATTTTCGAGACAAGTTGGGATACCGTTTTCCGGGTCGTTAAATTTGTCGTCGATTATGGACTTAGCCATCGAAACCTTGATGGTGTCACCGAGATCGGTGTTGATGAGATTGCCGTTTTCAAAGGGTATAAGTACCTGACTCTGGTGTATCAGCTTAACGCTGGAGCTAGAAAGCTTCTGTGGTGTGGTCCCGAGAGACGAACAAACACACTTTTGCGATTCTTTCATGAATTCGGTAAAGAGCGCAGTGCCAAACTGCAATTCATTTACAGCGATATGTGGGCACCATATCTTAAGGTCATTGCGAAGAAAGCACCGCAGGCGCTAAACATTCTAGATCGCTTTCATGTCATGAAAAAGATCAATCTATCATCTATTAAGGGCTACCTCATGCGCAAGAATTTTCAACAATTCTGGACATATCAATGTTGCGATTCCGCTGGCAGGTTTCTCGACAATTGGGTGACCAGAACATTAAAAACGGACCTTGAACCAATGAAGAAAGTGGCAAAAATGCTACGCAAGCATAAGCCCCTAATTCTCAACTGGTTCAAGGCAAAAGGACGTCTTTCCAGCGGTGCCGTTGAGGGCTTAAATCTCAAAGCGAAACTCACTATGAGAAAAGCGTACGGGTTTAAAACGCTTAAATGCCTTGAAATAGCCTTATATCATACGCTTGGAGATTTACCGAAGCCTAAGCATGCCCATAGATTTTGCTGACTAGCCACTTTTTCCGTGGAACATTACGTCACCGCTTGCGCTAACTTACCAGCTACCCTTTAACCGCGATAACATATTTCAGATAGCGCCCTTCGGGAAAAGTCACCGGGTAGGGAAAATCTTCGGACTGACCAGCCATCTTTATCACCCGTAGCTCACAACCTGCTGCCAGCGCACCACGGCGCAACTCTTTGAGATAATCGGCAACATCAACTTTTTGGTGATTGGAGGAGGTGATCAACAAGCCCCCCTGCTCTAAAATATCCAGCGCCAGGGTCACCAGACGCGAGGTACCACCGCTGGTGGTAAAACGATTCTTGCTGGTGGTAGAAAAACTCGGTGGATCCATCAAAATAATATCGAAACGCTGTTGCTGTTGCGCCAAGCGCTCGAGTACGGCAAAACAATCGCCGTTGATAAATTGATGGCGTTTGGGATTGAGGCGATTTAAGCCAAAATTGTCTCGCGCCCAGTCCAAATACTGCGTTGATACATCGACACTGGTTACCTTTGTGGCTCCAGCCGCTGCAGCTGCCACGGAAAATGCGCCGGTATAGGCAAACAGGTTAAGCACTTTTTTACCAGCCACGCGTTGCATCAAATCTCTGCGATTAGCCCGCTGATCCATAAACAGTCCGGTATTCAGCCCCTCGTGCAGATCAACTTTATAAGATAAGCCATTTTCCTTGACTGTATAATTTGCCGGAGCGGGTTGCCCAGCCAATAGGCGGCTATAACGCTTGCTGCCGCCAGCTTTTGCATCCTGTTTTTCTAATGCACGCGTCTGTTGCGGACGAAATTTCTCGTAGATTCCCGCCGGATTTATAACATTGTGTAGCGCCTTGACCAGCGCTGGCATATACGTTTCCCAACTACTAGTGTACAACTGCACCATCAGGTAGTCGTCATAGCGCTCTACGGTCAAGCCCGGCACACCATCACCCTCGCCATTAATAAGGCGATAAGCGTTAGTATCTTCAAGGGCAGCATGGTGCTGACGCAAAGCCAATGCCGCGCGTAACTTGCTTGCAAACCACTGCGTATCTATAACTACTGACTCAAAAGCCAACACCCGTGCCACAATGCGCTCTTCACCGCGCAAGGCGCAGGCTAAAAACTGACCGGAGTCGTCTACCAAGGCGATAAGATCTCCAGCTTTGCCAGCTGGCCATTGTTTGGTGAACCGGTCTTCCAGCACCCATGGATGACCAAGCTTGAGCATTTGGATAGTTTGTGGTCCAACAATGCACTGGGGTAAATTATTTTTTCCCATGACTCTCTTTTCTTATTTATGCAAATTCGTTACTATTTAAACCAATGTGATTTTTTTATTAAACTGTGATATTAGCATCAACAAAAAGTCTATACTAGCGGCAAACAAAATTGCCATCAGGAGCAAAAATGGATCAGGCACCGAAATCACGCAGCGAGGAACAGATTGAACAGCTGCTGCGCAAGTTGGAACCGGGAACTGAGCGTTATAGCATCCTATCTTCCGCAAAACAGTTTAAATCATCATGGGTAGAACTGGGACAACAACTGCAGGGAGTGCGTAGCGAACGCCTGTACTCGGAGTGGGGCTATGACAGTTTTGAGGATTATTGCGCGCGTGAGATCCGTATCCGCCGCCAAACCGCTGACAAGCTAACTATGGCCTATCACTATCTGGAACAAAAGAATCCTAAACTAATCCAGAATAGCGATAATCTACATCCTCTACCAGACTTTCGCTCAATTGATCTGCTGCGCCAGGCTGAATATGATGCCAGTATCAATGGTGATCAACAACAGGAACTGCAGAAGGCGGTTTTTGCCGACAACCTCAGCCACCCCACCATCGCCAAGCGTTTTAAAGAGATGACCATGCAAGGAGCAACTCCGGCAATCAGGCAATATGCCCAGTATAAAAGCGCTCTCAGCGCCGCCCGACGACTACAAGGGGCTATGGCCGAGTTACCCGATGAATTTTTACACCAGGATTTAGATTTAGCTCCGGTGATCGACAAACTAGAACAGGCGCTGGAACTGCTGCAACCTCCACCAGAAATGGAGCACGGACAATAATATGGAAAAGAGGCAGGCAGTTAAATTTTTTCTGCAAACTTTTTTTGGCAATGCAGATGACGAGCGCTTTAACTTTGTTGAGCAGATCAGCCATTTACAAACGCTGGAGAAAAAACAGTTGTTATTCTCTGAAGGGGAGCAAGGTAGTAAGTTCTATTTTCTCACCTCGGGCCGCATAAAACTGTTCCGCAGCACCAGCGACGGGAAAGAGGCAGTAATCCGCTTCATCTCCCCGGGTGAATATTTTGCCGAGATTCTGCTGCAACTAGAAAGTCGCTATCCAGTAAGCTCCATTGCCATCGAACCATCACAATTGTTGGCCATTGATGCACGCAAAATTCTTATCCACATTGAAAACAATCCCGATGTGGCCATGTACTTTATCGGCGCGCTGTCACAACGGATAAAATATCTGCTGGGTATGATTGAACAACTAACCTTAGCCGATATTCGCCAGCGCTTTATCAATTATTTATTGGTACTGCGCGACAAAAGCCCATCGCAGCGCGTGGAGCTACCAGCGCCAAAAGGGGAAATAGCTTTATTGCTGGGCACCACCCCTGAGACCTTCTCGCGCCTGCTAAAGAAACTCTCGAACGACGGCTTAATACAGGTTGATGGTCGCAGTATAGTTGTTATTGATGACAAGTTTAAGACATTCTCAAACAACAACACCTAGGATTCGCAGCACCAACGTTCAGTCCTAACCAGCACACCGATGTATCTATACACGCCAAATTGGCTATTTTCCTATAGCCAATTCACCGCCATTCGTGTATGATTTTTCGGTTTTGCTTATTTCATCGTTTTATTAAGGAGATTGACTCTAAATGAGTACCCCGATCAGAAACATCGCTATTATCGCCCACGTTGACCATGGAAAAACTACCCTTGTTGACGCTATGTTGCAACAATCTGGAGTATTCCGTTTAAACCAGGTCATCACTGAAAGAATCATGGACAGCAACGATCTTGAGAAAGAGCGTGGCATCACCATCCTGTCAAAAAATCTCTCCGTTGAGCACAACGGCATCAAGATAAATATTGTCGACACCCCGGGTCACGCTGACTTTGGTGGCGAAGTTGAACGCGTTTTGAAAATGGTAGATTCGGTATTATTGCTGGTTGACGCTTTTGATGGTCCCATGCCGCAGACCCGTTTTGTACTTAAAAAATCTCTCGACTTAGGCCTGCAACCAATTGTTGTAATCAATAAAATTGATCGCCCCGGTGCCCGCCCGGAAGAAGTAGTAGACATGGTTTTTGATCTGTTCTGCGAACTGGACGCGAATGAAAAGCAGCTGGATTTCCCCATTGTTTTTGCCAGCGCCAAAAGCGGCTACGCACGTATGGAACCAAACGATGGCAATATGGATCTGGAACCACTGTTCGACACCATCAAGGAAAAAGTTCAGGCTCCAAATGGTGATCCCGATGCGCCGTTTCAGTTTTTAGTAACCAGCATCGACTACAATAACTATATAGGTCGCATTGCCACCGGTAAAATTTTTAATGGTAAAGTTAAATCCGGCGAAACCATCGCGCGCATTGACAAGGATGGCAACATCACCAGTGGCCGCGTTAGCAAGCTTATCGGCTACCAAGGGATGCAGCAAATTACCATCGAAGAGGCTTTCGCTGGCGACATTGTCACCATTGCCGGTTTCGAAGATATCCGCATCAGTGAGTCCCTGACTTCAACTGAAAACCCGCAACCACTACCATACGTAAATATTGATGAACCTACACTATCGATGAATTTCATCGTTAACAATTCGCCATTTGCTGGGCTAGAGGGCAAGTTGGTCACTTCACGCAATATTTACGAGCGCCTGCAAAAAGAGCTGCGTACCAATGTGTCGTTGCGTGTAGAAGAGACCGACAACACCGACACCTTCAAAGTGTCCGGCCGTGGCGAGTTACACCTTTCAATTCTGATAGAAACCATGCGCCGCGAAGGCTTTGAGTTAGCAGTTTCCAAGCCAGAGGTTATCTTCAAAGAGGAAAACGGGAAAAAGGTCGAGCCTATCGAATATCTGTGCATCGACGTCCCAGAAGAGTATCAAGGTACAGTAATTGAAAAACTCGGCCACCGCAAAGCAGAGATGCTCTCAATGAAGCCGATGGATGGCATTAATCGTCTGGAATTTCACATTCCAGCGCGTGGTTTGATTGGCTTTCGTACCGAGTTTATGACCGACACCCGTGGGACCGGCACCCTGTCACACAGTTTCCTTGAATATGCCCCGTACAAAGGGGAAATTGAGGGGCGTAAAAATGGGGTACTGATCTCCATGGACTCTGGTGAAACAGTGGCCTACTCGCTGTTCAATCTGCAGGATCGTGGGGTATTGTTTGTCAGCCCAGGCGTGAAAGTATACGAAGGGATGATTATCGGTCAAAACGCCAAAGAGAGCGACATGGTTGTCAACGTCAGAAAAGGCAAGAAGTTGACCAACGTCCGTTCCTCAGGTACTGACGAAGCGGTGCGTTTGATTACACCGCGATCTATGAGCCTTGAACAAGCACTGGAATACATAGGTAAAGATGAGCTGGTGGAAGTCACACCCGCTTCGATTCGGCTGCGTAAAAAAGTTCTTGATGCCAATGAGCGCAAGAAAAGCGAAAAGAAAAAATAGTATTACCTGTCAGGTGGCGTTGCCCTATGCCGCGCCACCTGACAAACTGCTCGACTCAGTTATCATAATCTGTAAAATTATTATACCGAATAATCGCAGCTAATTCTCTGCCGTATACAGCACCTTTCTCTGAGTAACGATCCAATTTTTCAACCAGTTTAAATGGATCATCTGTCTCCATTTTCAATTTCCTAAACTCGCTAAAAGCCACACCGCGGGCTACAGTAAGGTAATAATCTCTTATTGAAGCCTCAACTGTTGGATATTTTTTTACCCATATAGTTTTATCGCCCCGCTTTTTCAACGCCTTAATACGCTCTTCATGTTCATTAAAAGACCACACTCCGAAAACATTTTTGGCGGCTAGAAAAAACCGTGAAGTTGCCCAATTACTCTCCATAGCTGCCTGAGCCAGTGCAATACTTTTCGGATGGGGCTTGAGTGCTCTAAGCAATTGATCATCAGTTGTCGCGCGATATTTTTGTTTCAAATCAGCTAATTCTACCTGAACTCTGTCTCCTGTACTGTTTTTTACCAACACATCAATACGCTCATACTCAGACATGAGTTGGGTGTATACTTTGTCAACAGCTGGCACTAATAATTCAGTAAAACGGGCTTTTTTCTCAACCACGGTCATTTGCTGCACAGGTGTCGGCTTGTTCTGGTCATATAACCACAGACTACATACTACCAATACTGCTATTAAAATTAGGATCACTACCTGTACTGACGTTTTTTTCACCACAAACTCCAAATAAAGATGCTGTTAACGCTACATAGCATCATCTTCTTACATGGACGGCATAATATTTATTTGTTAATATCGCCGCGACCAAAGAAATGATTATCTTCCGCATATGTTAATACAACAAACTAACTTAATTGTCGACTACAGGGTCAACAATTGCAGGGGAATAAATGGAAGATTTACTAAGTGAAAATGAGCAGAAAATTCTGCTCGACATTGCACGCACAGCCATTGAAAACCATGTATGCAATAACAATGTATGCGTTATCCCTCGTGAGGAGCGCCGCTTAAATTATAAGCGTGGCTGTTTCGTTACCATAAAACAGGATGGTATGCTGCGCGGCTGCATTGGCAATTTTCAATCTGAATTGTCATTATTCAAAGAAGTGGCTGAGATGGCCGTGGCATCCGCTAGTAACGATCCCCGTTTTTATCCATTATGTATTCGCGATTTAGATACTATTACGCTGCAAATCTCAGTATTATCTTCACTGGAAAAAATCAGCAATATCGATGAAATAGTGGTAGGTAAACACGGAATTTATTTGGAAAAGAATCACTACCGTGGCGTGCTTTTACCCCAGGTGGCAATAGAAAACAAATGGGACCGCAACAAGTTTCTTGATCAGACCTGTATCAAAGCCGGACTCTCTACCCGAGCATGGCAAGATACAGATACTGATATCTACATTTTCAGCGCTGAGGTCTTCAGCGAATAACTATCACCGGTTAAATCAATTATCCTTTGAACACAATAGTCCTGCGGCGCTGAATTTTTTATTCCAGCGCCGCAGTTGTATCAATCTAACAAATTAAGTTTTTTCAGCACAATTGGAGCCGCAATCAAAGTCCCAACGATCACACCTAACCAAGCAAACAGCATAAAAAACGTCATAAGTATTCTCCTTAATATTTCTCTTGGGAACCCTCTACCAAGATATCGGCTTCGGTAAGTTTTTTTGCATCAAGCAAGCGCCACACATAAAAGACATAGCCTATTACCAGCGGAATAGCCAATGCGATATAGCTCATAACCGTAAGGGTATAGTGACTGCTGGACGCAGTGTAAATAGTCAAACTACTTTGCAGATCTACTTTTGATGGGTAGAAAGCGGTGTTGTTATAGCCTGCTATGGCAAATATTGCCAATACCACCAGAACTGTGCCCAGCCCGGCAGGCCAGATCCCTTTACGACTGCCCATAAACCGCGTGGCAGCAACTCCCCACACTACCAGAAGCAAGCCTATCAGCAGAAAGCTCAGACCGTTAACCGGTAGCGCCAACAAGTTAGTCAGATATTTACCACTCTCCAGTGATACGATGTGTGTGTTTGGATCGACAGCGTAACCATCCATAACGAGCAGACTGATCAGCACATACAGCAAAAAGGGCAAGGCCCACAGCAGATTGGTAAACGCAGCATCTTTGCAACGTTGATTAATTACAGCGTGCTCAATATTGTTGGTCAGATAAAGTGAGCCTAACACGCGCGCTAAAAACACCAAAAACAGACCGAAGCTGAGATTAAACAAGCTGAAAGCTGCTTCAATTCCCCGCCCCGGATGGTGCCAGGTTACAAAATTAAAATCGTTAAGGGTGAAATTTGAACCGGTAAAAAATGTACCAACAGCCACGCCAATAAGCAATATTCCTACAGTACCATTAATAATCAGAAAAACCTCAAAAGCCTTGGCACCGAGTAGATTATCTGGCTTTTTGCGATATTCATAACTTACTGCCTGTAGAATAAAGGTAAACAGAATCAGCATCCACACCCAATAGGCGCCACCGAAGCTGGTAGAATAAAACAGCGGAAATGCAGCAAAAAAAGCCCCGCCAAATAACACCAGCGTGGTAAAAGTCAGCTCCCATTTCTTACCCAGCGAGTTGATAATTAATGACTTTTCCACCTCGGTTTTTGCCAGGCTATACAACAAACCCTGTCCACCCTGGACGAAAGTCAGAAAAATAAACAACGCGCCAACCACGGACACTAATAACCACCACAGGTGCTGCAATTGTGAAAGATCAAGACTTCCCATTTTATTCCCCCTCCGGTCCGATTTGGATCTGTTTCAGCATGATCCGCACTTCAGCAATAAGTAATGTGGTAAAGACAATCAAGAACATGAAGAAGGTCATCTGCACCGTTGTCGTGGTTAGATTTGTCTTGGCAATAGATACCGGCAACAACCCTTGAATAGCCCAAGGTTGACGTCCGAGCTCGGCAACTACCCAACCGGCTTCAGATGCCACCCAGCCCATAAATATTCCAAAAACACCCAGGCGCAAAAACCATTTCTGTTCAGTTAGATTATCCCGGTACAAAAAGAACAGAATTGCGCCAAACAGCAGAGGGAAATAAGTACCTAGGGCAACCATAATATGAAAGCTATAGAAAACAATTGGCACATTGGGAACAATGTCTTCCGGTTTTTCTAGATAACCATAGCCAAGGTATTTTTGATTTTGATTAAACGCAGCTAAAGCAATTTCTGCCCCTACTTGATCATCTTTTTCGCGCGCTTGTTTATACAACGCCAGCTGATGAATAGCCTCTTTGCCAATAGTGATTTTTTCACCAGCTCCAACAACACCATGTTCCGCATTACCGTAAACCATATCATTCACACCGGGGACAAAGCTGCCAAGCTCACGATTAGCTAACAGTGACAAAAGATATGGTAATTTTATATCAAACTGAAAAGCTTCGCTGTCATCCCCCGGCTTTTTCCCTGGATTAACGATCCCCAGTACTACTAGGTCAGCATTTACTTCACCATCCCACAAACCTTCCATCGCTGCCAATTTCATCGGTTGCACCTGCGCTGCAGTGTAAGCTGATTCATCGCCAGTAAAACCAACAAATGCTGAAGCGATAACCCCGAAGGTTGCCGCTACAGCAATACTTTTTTTGGCCATATCTACATGGCGCCCCTGCAGTAAGTACCAACTGCATATTGTGACAATGAATAGACAGCCAACTAAAAACGATGAACTTGTGGTATGCACAAAATGGCTAACACCAACAGGAGAAAACAAAATGTCCCAAAAGTTAGTCATTTCGAAACGGGCATTGTCGGGATTAAAAGCCATACCAACCGGATGTTGCATCCAGCCATTAGCGATCAATATCCACAACGCTGAAAGATTGGAACCTATAGCCACCAGCCAAGTTGATATAAGGTGAAATTTCTTCGACACTCGGTCCCAGCCGAAAAACATAACCGCGAAAAAGGTTGTCTCTAGGAAAAAGGCAAAAAGCCCTTCTGCAGCTAATGGTGCCCCAAATATATCGCCAACCATCCACGAGTAGTTAGACCAGTTTGTGCCAAACTCAAATTCCAGTATGATACCGGTGGCAACCCCGATAGCGAAGTTAATGCCAAACAGTTTCATCCAGAACTTGGTAACAAACTTCCATTTCTCATTACCGGTCTTGTAATAAATAGTTTCAAAAAAAGCTAACAAAAACGATAAACCTAATGTTAGCGGGACAAAAATCCAGTGATACATAGCAGTTAAGGCAAATTGCCCCCTGGCCCAGTTTAGTTGTGACAGATCGATTTGTTCGAGCACGGACAACCTCCTATAAAGATTATTTTTCCGCTGGCAACACGGTAAGATTGTGCAATACATGATCGGCACGCTGCTGATCAGTGGCAAAATTGCTTTTAAGATAATTTGGGAAGAAAATATTAAGTAAGACCAGAAATACCAGCAGTTTGATAACAATAATTTTCCATAACGTCCGTCCTAGACACATGGAACGGAAGCCATCGGCATAGAAAGATATAATTGACATACTGCTCCTCTAATTAATTACTCGATCAACTAACGCCAAACTAAGCATTTACTCACAAAAAGTAAGCTAATATTACAACGAGAAAATAAAAAGTCAATAATTTATTACTATTTTTGTCATCTTTTATTTTATACATCTTCAACTCATTACTGAAGACACATAGGGATACTCAGTTCGAACAAATACTGTTTATTGATAAAACCGCGCTACAGCATGGGGTATTTGCTCTAACTTTACATTGCCAAACGCCAGGCGCAGATATGATCCCAGACCGGGACCGAACACCTCACCGGGCAAACAGATCACATTATATTCATCGGCCATCTTGCGCGCTGCCTGACGACCGCTCAGGTTACTCCATGGGTGCTTAACCCATGCAAAAAAAGCCCCGCTGGCGCACAGAGTAAAAGGATTGTTGGATACATTAAACAAGGAGCAGAAACTATCGTGACGCTGCTGCATCATCCGAGCATTATCAGCAACCCAGTGATCCAGATGCGCGCAACCATAGGCAATCGCAAGCTGAGTGATGCGCGGCTGGCATACAACCATGCTGTCCTGCAATTTCAGCGCATGATATATGAAATCTGCGGTGGCAATCAGAGCTCCAGCCCGAAAACCAGTAAGGGGCAAAGGTCTTACCAAATGAAGCAAGCTGAATAAAATGTTTGCCCCAACCATCTTTAGAAAACAAGCTATGGGCTGGCGTAGCAGCTGGCAAAAATGCATTATAAGTCTCATCTAACACCAATGCTATATCGTGTTTTTTGGCTAACTGATAGATCTCTTCAATAAGCTGTGGCGGTAATACGGTCCCGGTAGGATTACTCGGGGTAACTAGCAGTATCGCCTTGGTACGCGGATTAATTGCCGCGGCAATCTGCGCCGGATCTGGTAGCGCAGTATCAACCGCAAAGGGTAAATATTTGGCAATAATCCCTAAGGCCTGCAACCCCATAGGATGATCAAAATACGCTGGCAACTGGACAATGACTTCATCCCCGGCCTGACACAAAGTTAGCATCGCCAACCAAAATGCTTGGCTTGCACCTATCGTCATGCAGATTTCATCGGCGCTCGGGCCTGCTCCATAGTGTCGCCCATACCAGTCACTTACGGTACTACGCACCTCGAACAAACCTTCATCTGGTGAATACACCGCCAAGCTTGGATCGTCGAGTTGTGAGTGCAAAAAATCTATCATTGAACTATCGGGTGGATAATCGGGAATAGCCTGACATAGATCAACCAAAGGCTTCTCCGCGCTAAAATTACGTCCGGCAATCCACTGTTTAACTTCGGTTATCGGTGGATAGTTTACCTTCTGTAAATGGGGCGATATTTTCATGGGTGCACCACTACCAATCTACACTTAAGAAATACGGATAAATTGCGTCAACAAGCGACTTACGTTAACCAGATCTTCAACGAGAATATATTCATCTACTGAATGAACCTGTTGCATGCCGGTGGCTAAATTTGCCGTCACGATGCCATGCTGATTAAAGATGTTAGCATCACTGCCACCACCTGAAGAACCAACCTCCAACTGTTGGTTAACCATAACCGCTGCCCGTTGCAGATTTTGTACTACCTCAGACTCATGATCTACAGCCATAGCAGGATAATCGGCAACAACATCTATTTGCAGCTGAGCTTGACGCTGTTTACCGCGAATATTCACACTGCTTTGCTGTGCCGCTACATAAAAGCACTGTTGCATATGTTCAGTTTGGCGACACAATTTTTCGGCACTGAAACTGCGCGCCTCTCCCATCGCTTGCACATAATTAGGAATAATATTGGTCGCCTGCCCACCGGATATTAAACCGATATTAGCTGTTGTCTCGGCATCAATGCGACCCAATTGCATGTTGCTGATTGCCTTAGCCGCTACTTGAATAGCCGACAGCCCATGCTCTGGATCCAAGCCCGCATGAGACCCTATCCCCTCAACAACAAAGCGCAGTTTATTCGCCCCTGGAGCTGCAGCCGCGACCATACCTACCCCTGAGCTATCCAGCACCAAGCCATGCTTAGAGTTCAGTTGGCTCAGGTCAAAATATTTAATACCTAACAGACCAACCTCCTCAGCGACGCTAATAACCACCTCTAGCGGCGGATAGACAATAGCGTTTTCCTGCAAACACTGTATAGCTTCGATGATCTGAGCAATCCCAGACTTATCATCAGCACCTAAGATAGTATCTCCAGCACTGCGGAATACACCATCACACAACACTGGCTGTACACCAATTGCTGGAGACACGGTATCCATATGCGCGCTAAGCAATAAAGGATCAGCCGCAGCATTGGTGCCAGGAAAGCGCGCCAGAATATTGCCAGCTTCACCATTTATATGTGCCGCACAATCATCTACACATACCTGCGCCCCAAGCTGAGCAAAGCGCTGTTGCAAATAGCGCGCGATCTCTCCCTCGTGCAACGAAGGGCTGGCAATGGCGGTTAATTTTAAAAATTCATCACACAAACGTTCTACATTTATCATTTTTTCATTCCAGCCTTTCAAAAGTAAAAATTAGCCGTACTGAGTCCAAACAACACCATTTAGAAACGCCTTACTAGACAAATAACTCGTAAACCTGCTAAAGTAGCGCCGTTTGATGTCATCGCAAATTAGCAAAGAATTGGATAAGATATTTTATGCCCCACAATGCTCGCCGTCGTCCCGTGACAAATAATCGTCGTCGCCGACAGAATACGACGTTATTCTTAATTCTGGCAAGTATTGCCATAGTGCTTTTTTTCAGCATAAATTACGACAAACCGACCCCATTATACCAGACCGAATCCGACGACCTGTCCCCAGCAGCGTTTTGTGAGCCCACAGCAGATGCAATAATTCAAAGCAAACGGGAAACAATTTGTCAAAACGTACAACCAGGTGACACTATAACGGCAATTTTAGGGCATTATTTTTCTCCGGCTGAAATTCTGGTTATTGCTGAACAAAGTAAAGCAGTCTTCCCTCTGAGCAGTCTATGCGCTGGGCACCCATATCAGATCGAAATTGAAAACGATAATTTCGTCAATTTTTATTATGATATCAATAATAAAGATCAGCTACTTATTCAACAGCAAGATGGCGAATTTCAAATTTCCCGCCAACCTATTTTCTACGATGTTAAAGTTGAACCTATTGGTGGCATTATTAACTCAAGTCTTTTTGCCACCGTTGCCGAACTCGGAGAAACATCAGAATTAGCTAGCACAATAATGGATATTTACGCCTGGGATATCGATTTTATCCGGGATATCAGGCGGGGAGATCATTTCATCGCTCTGGTAGAAAAACGCTACCGTGATGGCAACTTAGCTGGTTATGGCAATTTGCTTGCAGCTGAATTCAGCAACAGAAAACAGAGTTATTATGCCTTTAGTTTTCATGATGGCAAAAAAACACTGAGTTTTTTCGATGATAATGGCAAGAGTTTACGCAAATCTTTTCTTAAAGCACCGCTCAAGTATACCCGCATCTCGTCAGGCTATACCAACCGACGTTTTCATCCAGTACTAAACAGATGGAAGCCCCATCTAGCTATAGATTATGCGGCACCGGTTGGCACACCAGTCAGAGCCGTAGCAGATGGCACTGTCACCCAGAAAAGCTACGATAAAAACAATGGCAATAAGATACGTCTGCGCCATCCCAACTCATACGAAACGACCTACATCCATTTAAGTAAATTTGCCCGTGGCATTAAAAAAGGATCGCGAGTCAGGCAGGGTGACGTAATTGCTTACGTTGGTGCTACGGGTCTTGCCACTGGGCCCCATCTGGATTTTCGCGTCTTTAAAAATGGTCAAGCAATAAATCCGTTAAAAATGAAATCCGCGCCAGCGCAACCTGTGTCTCAAGCTAACAAAGGGGCATTCGCTGCGATAGTCGACCAGCGAACTACACAGCTTCTAGCAGTCAGGCAGCAAATACTCGCCCAAGCCGACATGGGTGACAACACAGAGCAAACTGACCAATGAACTACTTGCTCCACCTGTTGCTATCACAGCCTAACGACGAACAATATATCGGCAACATGCTCGGTGACTTTGTTAAAGGCCCCCTTGATAAGCAATTTTCTCCCGGAATAATTGCCGGGCTGCGCCGCCATCGCGGTATTGATTGTTTTGCCGAAACCAATCAGTTTTTCCAGAACAGCAAACAGTTGATTGATCCTCAATATGGACTTTATCGCGGTATCATGGTGGATATGTTTTATGACCATTTCACCGCCTGCAACTGGCACAAATACAGTAGCATCAAACTGGAAGACTTTGCTCAATACATATACTCACTGCTAGCTCAGCAACAAAATCTGCCAGATAAGTTTGCAGCTCAAATTCCGCTCATGATAAAATACAACTGGCTGGTTTCTTACCGCCAGCCAGAGACCATAGCCCGTGCTTTACACCACATATCTCAACGTATTGTCCGCCCCAATCCACTGTCAGGCAGCGAAGAAGAACTGCTCAAACACTATGCTGCTTTTGAGCATGACTGCCATGAGTTCACCCGTTCAGCACTGCAATACGTTATCCACCTTTAACGACTCCAGCTTAAAATTAAGCTTAACAAAAAAGGGCCACATCCTAAGATATGGCCCTTTTTTGTTTTAACAATATTTACGACTACTAGATATCGCAGCGATTATAAACAGCATTATACTCGCCTGCTTCGTCAAGTTGCAGGTAGTCATAAATTTCATCCTTAAATGGTGCAATTTTTTCCTTGTATATAGCCAGATACTCAGCAGGAGTAGGTAGCTCACCCTTAAGGGCAGTTACTGCACCTAATTCAGCGCCACCAAGATAAACCTGTGCACCGGTACCAATGCGATCATCAAAGTTACGTGTTGAAGTAGAGAACATGTTTACTCCATCAGGCACGCGAGCCTGATTACCCATGCACAATGAGCAGCCCGGAGTTTCAATACGAGCACCAACCTGATTGAAAATCGCAAAATAACCCTCATCCTTCAGCTTCGCTTGATCCATACGAGTTGGAGGGCAAATCCAGATACGATCTTGAGTATTAAACTTGTGACCGGCCCAGATCTTAGCAGCAGCGCGGAAGTGGCCGATATTCGTCATACAAGAACCAAGGAAGATATCCTGAATCTTAGTTCCTTGAATCTCAGAGAGAATCTTCACATCATCAGGATCGTTAGGGCAAGCCAAGATAGGCTCGGTGATTTCAGCCAGATCAATCTCGATTACGGCAGCATACTCTGCATTTTTATCAGCTTTAAGCAGCTTAGGATCTTTGAGCCATTCGTTTACTGCATCAATGCGTTTTTGCAGTGTTGGCGCATAGGAGTAACCATCTTTGATCATGCTCTCCATCAACGCTACATTGGAACGCAAATATTTGCATACCGACTCTTCAGACAACTGGATACAACCAGCCGCAGCACTACGCTCAGCAGCAGCATCGGTAAGCTCATAAGCCTGTTCTACAGACAGATTAGGCAACCCTTCCATCTCCAGAATACGACCATTAAAAATGTTAATCTTATTCTTCTTAGGTACGGTCATCAGACCGTCTTTAATCGCCCATAATGGAATAGCATTAACCGCATCACGTAAAGTGATACCTTCGTTAAACTCACCCTTAAAACGAACCAGAACCGATTCCGGCATATCCAATGGCATAAACCCGAGAGCACCGGCAAAAGCAATCAATCCAGAACCAGCAGGGAAACTAATACCGAGAGGGAAACGGGTATGTGAATCACCACCTGTACCAACAGTATCAGGCATACCTAAACGATTCAACCAACTGTGAATAACACCATCACCAGGATGCAATGCAACACCTCCACGCTCCTGAACAAAGGCAGGCAGCGTCTTATGCATCACAACATCAGAGGGCTTAGGATAAGCACAAGTATGGCAGAAAGACTGCATGAACATTGGTGCCTGAAACTTGAGGCAAGCCAACTCCTTCAATTCATCTGATGTCATGGTACCGGTAGTATCTTGAGAACCAACAGTAGTCATCGTAGGTTCACATGCGGTACCAGGAAGAATCCCGGCAACGCCACAAGCCTTACCAACCATTTTTTGCGCTAAAGAAAATCCTTGACCAGCCTTAACTACAGGGTTATCCGCTTGGATAAACAGTGTTGGCAACTTTTTACCCAAAGCAGCACATGCGCGCTCAGTCAATTTACGCCCGATTATAAGAGTAGATCTGCCCCCGGCACGAAACTCATCGCTTACAGTGTTAGGTGAAATTTCAAATGTTGCCAACTCAGCGCCACTAGCATCAGTAACCTTGCCTGCTTTAGTGTTGATAGTTACAACATCGCCATGCTTGAGTTTGCCAACATCCATGCGCAATGGCAATGCGCCGGAATCCTGTGCAGTATTGAAGAAAATTGGTGCTATTGCGTTACCAATAATAACACCGGCACGACGTTTATTAGGTACTGCCGGAATATCCTGCCCAATGTGCCACAATACAGAGTTACACGCCGACTTACGTGAAGAACCGGTACCAACAACATCGCCAACAAAAGTTACCTGATCGCCAGCTTCACGCCATTTAGCTATCTCCTCATAACCACCGGGGAAACGCGTTTTACCCATGCACAATGAATGCAGAGGAATATCTGAACGACTCCAAGCATCACTCGCAGGAGAAAAATCATCAGTATTGATTTCGCCGTCAACTCTAAATACCTTAACGGTAATGGTTTCAGGCAATTCAGTTTTAGCGGTAAACCACTCGCCAGCAGCCCAAGACTCGACAACTTTTTTTGCAGCAGCATTACCAGCTTTAGACAGTGCAAACACATCATCAAAAGCATCGTAAATCATAACCATACCACTCAGAGCACTTGCCGCTGCATCAGCGAGCTCAGCATTCCCCAGAGTAGCGACTAGAGGTTTAATATTATAACCACCCATCATGGTACCGAGAATCTGAACCGCTTCAACTTTGCTCACCAATGGTGAAGAAACCTCACCGTTAATAATTTGAGCCAAAAATGCTGCTTTTACCTCTGCAGCAGGGTCAACACCCGGGGAGATCCGCTCTTTCAACAGATTGAGTAAAAATGCTTCTTTGCCTGCAGGTGGATTAACCAACAGTGCACATAGGTCTTTTGCTTGAGCTGGATTGAGAGGTAATGCAGGGAGCCCCTGAGCATTTCTCTCTGCTTCATGTTGCAGATACGCTTCGATCATTCTTGATCCTCCTCGAAAAGTTCCGATTTAAGTTAAAAAATCGATAAAATTTGGACAATGCTCTGTACAAGCAGCCCATTTAAAAACCGCTAGAACCATCAACCGGCCCATTAAAATCAATCTGTGTACTGTATACGATTCAAAAGTGAGATGTCAACATTGAAGTAGGCTGTTTTATGGTGACAATTACTTAGTTATTTCCCGTTTTTCTTCCAGTTCTTCCCAGCGTGCATAACAACTACTCAGTTTTTCAGCTACAGCAGCAAAGCGTTGCCCCAGCAACGAGACCTGTTCCACTGAACAATTTTGCGGTTGCGACAATGCCTGTTCTATCTCCTGCTGTTCACCTTCGAGTTGGGCAATTTCGTCCTCAAGAGCCGATAATTCGTGCTTCTCCTTAAAGCTCAGACCGCTTTTAACTCGCGCGGGTCGCTGTGACCCCGTTTTTTTTACTATCGTCTCTGGTACTACACTGCTAGCAGCTATTTCATCCAACGCCAATTGGCACTGAACACACATATCGCTATAATTTCCTGCGTAGCTGGTTGCACCTCCCTGACCATCAAATAACAGCACAGATGTTGCAATTCGGTCGAGCAGATAACGATCATGAGTAACAATCAAGGCACAGCCAGAGAAGTCTATTAATCCCTGTTCTAGTACTTGCAAGGTCTGAATATCCAGATCATTGGTTGGCTCATCCAGAATCAACAAATTGGCCCCTTGCAACATCAACAACGCTAACAACAGCCGCGCCCGCTCCCCGCCAGAAAGGGTGGCAACAGGTTTGTGTTGTTCGGCATGATCAAATAAAAAATCCTCCAGATAACCAGTTTTGTGGCGTTTGATTCCGGCAACGGTTACCCATTCCCCCTCACCTAGAACCTGACCGACCAACAACTTAGGATCAAGCCCACTACGTTGTTGGTCTATATAGCCAATGTGTGTTTTGCGCCCGACAGTAATCTTGCCAGCGACTAATGGCACTTGTCCAAGGACTGTTTTTAATAATGTTGATTTACCGCTGCCATTGGGTCCTAAAATACCCAGACGCTCACCCGGGC
>Ga0307991_1000886_pt1 | contig 21687 bp, 12 predicted proteins | sample EllFjometagen131_FD_203146 | JGI IMG/M metagenome (GOLD analysis project Ga0307991, IMG submission 203146) | Marine microbial communities from Ellis Fjord, Antarctic Ocean - #131 | ecosystem: Environmental > Aquatic > Marine > Unclassified | place: Southern Ocean | collected 2014-10-08 | reverse complement strand
ATTATCAAAAAAAATTATCTAAAATACAAAAAGAATCTCGTATTTTAAAAGAAGAAATCGGATCAGAAGAAATAGCTAAAGTAGTTTCACTCTGGACAGGAATACCCGTAATTAAAATGTTGGAAAAAGAAACGAAAAAATTAGCTAAAATGGAAGAAGAAATTCATGAAAAATTTGTTGATCAAGAAGAAGCAGTATCAGCAGTTACTAATGCTATTCGCAGATCACGAGCCGGAATTGCCGAAGAAAATAAACCTATTGGTTCTTTCATATTTTTAGGACCTAGTGGTGTCGGTAAAACAGAATTAGCGAAAAGTTTAGCAGAATTTCTATTCAACACAGAAGATGCTCTTATTAAGTTAGATATGTCTGAATACATGGAAAGACATACTGTTTCTAAAATTATTGGCTCCCCTCCTGGGTATGTTGGATACGAAGAAGGTGGTCAATTAACTGAAATGGTAAGGAGAAGGCCTTATAGCGTAATACTTTTGGACGAAATTGAAAAAGCACATCCGCAGATATTTAATATTTTATTACAAATTTTAGATGAAGGCAGATTAACTGATTCCAAGGGCAGAAAAATCAATTTTAAAAATACAGTTATTATTATGACATCTAACCTTGGAAGCGATTTAATTAGAGATCATGCTAAAAAAATGAACTTTGGGTTTGTTTCTCAAAAAGAAAAAAATAGCTCTGAGGTTATAATCAAATCTCAAATTCAGGAATCTTTACGAGAAACATTCAAACCAGAATTTTTGAATCGTATTGACGAAATCATTATTTTCCAGATCTTAAATAAAAAAGCAATTAGACAAATTGTTGATCTTCAGCTTAAATTAATTATAGAAAGATTAAAAACTAAAAATATTAAATTGCGGATTTCAGAAAAATCTAAAACCTTATTAGCGTCTCTAGGATTTGATCCTGTTTATGGAGCTCGACCATTAAAAAGAGTTATTCAAAAACAAATTCTTGATCCATTGGCTTTAAAAATTATGACTGAAGAAATCCAAGATTTACGAACTTTTAAAGTTAATGTAGAAAATGACAAAATAGTGGTACATTAGTTAATTGAATAATTGAATTTTTCAGTAATTTCATTATGCATAAATCGCTAAATTATATATTATTATTTCCTCTATTAATCATTACTTTCTTACTTCCCTTAAAAATTAGGGCTTCTTTTGATCCTGATTATATTGTTTCTGATTCAGAATTAACTAATTTTCAGGCTATGAATCAAGTAGAGATACAAAATTTCTTAGAAACGATTGGGGGAGCTTTAAAGGATTATTCAGCGGTTGATATTGACGGTCAAAAAAAGTTGGCTTCTGAGATTATTCATCGGACCTCTCAAGATTATAAAATAAATCCCCAGATACTTATCACTCTTCTTCAAAAAGAGAAGGGCTTAATTACCAAAAAAAATCCTACTAATGATGAATATAATTGGGCTACTGGATTTGCCTGTTATGATCACAGAGGACCCGTTAAACGCTTTAGAGGATTTGCTGTGCAAGTAGATAGAGCTGCTTGGCGTTTAGATTATTTTCTAAAAAATCCATGGGAATTTACCTACCGTTCTGGACAAACTTATAGGATTAGCTGGCAAAAAGTAATTCCCCAAAATTCAGCCACCGCTGCTTTTTATAACTATACTCCTCATGTTCAAGGTAATAAACTTTTTTGGCAATTATGGCAAAATTGGTTTGCTTCAGAAGGAGGAGTTATAGCTGAAGGATCTTTAGTAAGAATAAAAAATGAAGAAGGAGTTTGGTTAATCCAAAACAATAAACGTCGCCCATTTCATTCAGCAACTGTTTTTTTAATGAATCATAAGTTCAAGGATGTAGAAATAGTTAATCAAAATGACTTAAAAAACTATGAAATAGGAGAAGCAGTTGGCTTTCCTAATTATTCTTTGGTTAAATTAGAAGAGGATATATATTTATTGATCAATAAAGAAAAAAGACAAATTTCCTATAAAATGTTTAGAGCTATTGGATTTAACCCTGAGGAGATTATTGAAGTAAAGGAAAACGATCTTGCTTTCTACCAAGATGGAGAAAGGATTAATTCTCCATATCCAAGTGGCGCTTTGCTTCAAAATGAAGACTCTAAAAGTGTCTATTATGTTAAAGGTAATATCAAACAACCAATTGTGGACGCAACGATTCTAGAAAATAATTTTCCTTATAATAGTATTATTAAAGTTAGTGCTTCAGAGTTATTAAAATTTGAGACTGGTTCACAAATTAAATTTAGAGATGGAACACTTTTAAAAACACCTAACTCCCCTGCCGTATATGTTATTGGACGTGGAGAATACTGTCCTATATTTTCTGCCGAGACATTTGAAGGTATGGGATACCAATGGGACGCTATTATTAATGTTCCAGAAAATATCCTAAATTTGCATTCTCCGGGAGAAATAATCAAAATTTAACAAAAATATGCTATCAGAAAAGTTTGGAAGCTCAGCTTCCAAACTTTTTATTTCAAGATTTTTTAATTATTTCAACAGAAAAGGATAATTCTTTTTAATTACTTTCCCTATATCCTTTGGCTTTATAATCCCCTGCTCGCAAATAATACCTGTAATATATTTAGCTGGTATTATATCAAAAGCAAAATTAATAATTCTTAAGCCTTTAGGTGCGTTTTTCCATAATTCTTTTGGAGAACGTTTCTCTATCTTGATCCAGGATTTGTTATGGTATTTCAATAAAGTACTGGCAATATACAAAGGAACTTTTTCTTCTTTAGCTGCAGAGCCTATTGAGAAACTTCCAATCTTATTAATAACTGATCCATCTGACAAAATAGCGTCAGCTCCTAAAATGATCTTATCCATCATTAAATCTTTGCCAGAATAATGAGAAATCAAAAATCCTGCCGAAGAATCACCAATCATAGTTGTTGATATTTTTGCTTTCAATAATATCTTAGAAGTCATTCGTCCCTGAAATAGAGGTCTTGTCTCAGTATTATAAACCTTAAATTTCTTTTTATCCTCTTTAGATTTAATTAAGATTTGCTCTACCAGCCAAGAATGACAATGAGTCAAAATATCATCATTATTTTTAACTAATTTTTTGCCATGATTAATAACCAAATCGCCAGCATCTGACATTATCATCAAAAAATCATTGCTTGCTTTTTTAATACAATCTTTAGCATGCGTTACATTTTTTGACCTATTCTTGTTCAACTGAGAAAAAATGAACTCAACTCCATTTTGAGCCATTGGTTCTGTTGGTCTAGCTGACAACAAAAATTTAGCTCCTGTCTTAAATTCTTTTTTAAAAGCAGGTAATTCTTTTATCTTAATGGCATCACTGAATTCCGCTAAAGTTTTGATTGTTTCAATGGCTATATCAGTTGCTCCTTGAATTTTTAGTGATTTAATGTCTTGAAATGTTTTTCTTAATAAAATATTCATACTCTAATATTATCACTTTCCTAAAAAAACACAATAATAAATGGGGGCTTGATAAAGGAAGCAAAACTGTTAAGATATAGTTATGGTTAAAGTTAAAAATAAAACAACAAAAGAAAAGAAAGAAACAGAAATTCAACAAATTGTTAATCACTATTTTTATAGCAAAGGTTTATCTTTGGAAAAAATCAAAAATGATGCGAAAAAAAGAAAAATAATTTATTCTCGTTTTACTCGTCCTGCTAAACAACTCTTAGAACTAGCTGGATCAATCAAAAACGCCCAAAAAGCCATTGATAAAGTAGCTAAATGGGCAAAATCTAGAAATCTTGATTACGCGATTGAAACAGTATTTAAAAAATGGTTAGAATTAGATCGCTTAAAGCCCAAAGAAATAGTTAAAAAACCTTTTTATATGGGAAATCCTATGATTTGGAGTCAGGCCAAAAAGAAATGGTTTGTAATTGATGAAGGCGGAGAATGGCATGAATTCGTTGGCGAAGAAGATGATATTAAATGGGAAATAAATAAGTGATATGGAAAATAAACAATATAGAATTATTTTTTTTGGAACACCTGAATTTAGTGCTATTATTCTAAAAAAATTAATTAATAGCCCTTTCAGTCCAATTGCTGTAGTAACTGCCTCTGATAAACCAGAGGGCAGGAAGCAAATACTAATTCCATCTAAAGTGAAAAAACTCTCTATAAAAGAAAATATTTCTGTTTTACAGCCAACGTCCTTAAGAAATAATCCTCAAATTGTTAAAGAATTAACCAATTTAAAATCAGATTTATTCATTGTGGCTGCTTATGGACTAATTTTACCTAAAGAAGTCTTAAATATACCAAGAAAGGGATGTATTAATATTCATCCTTCTTTGTTGCCTAAATATCGCGGAGCATCCCCTATTCAAGAGACTATTCTTAATGGAGATCAAGAAACTGGCACTACTTTGATATTAATGGATGAAAAGATGGATCATGGGCCAATAATTTCAGATTTAAAATTTAAGATTGTAGATTTAAAAATAACATATCCTATATTATCTAATAAACTTGCTAAATTAAGTAGTCAACTCTTGATTGAAACTTTACCGAAATTTTTAGCAAAAAAGATAAAACCAATAAAACAAAACCACAGACAAGCAACTTTTGTCAAACGGATAAACAAAGAAGATGGAAAAATTGATTGGACTAAATCAGCTACTGAGATTGAAAGAATGACAAGAGCTTATCGTCCATGGCCAGGAACCTATACAACCTTTATGACAAAAAAAATAAAAATAATTCAAGTTGAAATTTTAGAGATAGATCATCAAAAACAACCTGGAACAATATTTTTTATAGAAAGCAAAATTCCTGCAGTTGCCTGCGGGAAAAATGCTTTAATACTAAAAGAAATTCAATTAGCTGGAAAAAATATTATTACTGGAAAAGAATTTGCGAATGGCTATCCCCAACTATTTAGTATTATTATGAGATAATTTTTACTTAAAACTTTTTATCTTCTTCTACCTCTTCTTCTACCTCTTCTTCTACCTCTTCTTCTACTGGAGCAGGTGTTTCAGCAACTGGTTCAACAACTTCTTCTACTGTAGATGGTTCTTCGGTTTCAACAACCGGAGTTTCTTTTTTATTAGCACTATCAGAAGAACGAGAAATAATTAAAATTAAACCAATAGCAGCTATAGCTATAGCTATCCAATAAGAAGTAATATTAGTTAACCAAACGATGACTGCAATAATTAATAAAGCAATTCCTACTATTAATCTTGGAGATTTATTTTCCATATTTATAAATTTAATTTAGTTAATTAATTTATTTTACATCGACCTCTTAATTAATGTTACCACTTTATTTGTCTTTAGTAAACAAGAAAGAAATGATTTCTTTAGCAGCTGAAACCGCAACACTACTTCCCTCTCCACCATTCTCTATCAAAATAGTTAAAGCAATTTCTGGATCATCATAGGGAGCAAAACCAATGAACCAAGCATGAGGAGATTTGTTTCCTCCAACTTGCGCGGTTCCAGTTTTACCCGCTACTTTGACTTCTAAATCATTTAATTTGATCGCACTGCCCTTGGTAACTGCCTCTCTCATTCCCCTTTTAATTAACTCAAAATATTCTACATCAAATAAGTCCTGATCAGCAATTTGCAAAGACTTGTTTTCAATTGTGGCATCAACGGGATCTTGAAGAGCTTTTACTATATGAGGAACAAAAAGAGTGCCATTATTTGCCAGAGCCATTGTATAATTAACAACCTGGAGGGGTGTAACTAGAATATCTCCTTGTCCAATAGACAAATGATAAGTATCGCCAATATACCAAGGTTCATTTTTGTAGTCTTTTTTCCATTCGGGAGTTGCGATAAAACCATCTTTTTCCCCAGGTAAATCAATGCCTGTTTTTTTTGTTAAACCAAATTTAGATAAATATTTCCTAATCTTTTGATGACCCAAACCTTCAAAATCTTTAAATCCTCCTCCTAGATAATAAAAAAAGGTATTTACTGATTCTGCTAAAGCTTTAATTACATTAGTATTGCCATGCCCTCCTTCTTTCCAGTCTGGAAAAAACCATTGGCTAATCCTTATGCCTCCACTAGAAAAAATATTAGTTTGAGGAGTAATAATTCCTTCAGATAGTCCAGCTATGGCTAATAAAGGTTTAATAATAGATCCTGGAGGATATTCTCCTACCAAAGCGCGAAATATAAAAGGTTTATCAGAATCTTCATTCAATCTTTGATATTCAGAATCATTGCCTTGAATAAATATATTATTATCATAACTAGGATAACTAAGCATTGCTAAGATTTCTCCATTTTTAGGGTTAGAAATTATAATTGTTCCGGCTTTGCTGTTAGCTAGTTTAATATATTTTTTTAAGATTATATTTATATATTCTTGTAAATCTAAATCAATAGTCAATATTATGTCTTGACCATCTTCAGGAAAGCTTTGATTGATTATCTTTTTTGATTGTCCTAGTGCATTAATCTCTATTTTCCTCTGTCCATCCCTGCCCTTCAATTCTTTTTCGTAATATAATTCTATTCCAGTTCGTCCGATTAAATCTATAGGGCCATATTCTGGGTATTGTAGAAGTTCTTTTTCATTGATTGGCGCCACATAACCTAAAATGTGCGCTAGTATAGGTCCGTATAAATAATTCCGTTGAGCCCTAATTTCTATTGAAAAACCTGGCAAATCATTAGTAATAAGTTGTAATTTTAAAGCTGTTTGATAATCTAAATTTTCTGCAATAATTATTGGTTGAGAAAAATTTTTATTTATCTCAGTACGTACATTTTTTATCTTTTCTTGCATTTCCTTATTCACTCCCTCAATTTTTTCCGTTTTTAATAAGAAATTTTCAAAAATCTTATCCTGTTCTTCTTCTTTAAGGGGTAAATTTTGAGGAATAATTAATAAAGAAAAATGAGCCACATTTTTAACTAAAGGCCTTCCTAAAGCATCATAAATAAGTCCTCTCGTAGCCTTAATTGATTCAATTTTCGTTCTATTCCCTTCTGAAGTATCTCTATATTCAACTCCTTTTATTACTTGCAACCAAACTAAACGTCCAGCTAATATTAGAATAATCAAGATAATAAAAGAATAAAAGAATTTAATCTTCTTTATTTTTATTGGCGACAACATAGAATCGTCAATACTTGAAAAATCATTGTCAGTTAAAATATTTTTATCCATATTAATACACCCTTTTTTTAATTATCCTAATACTAAGGATAATGACAAAAATAAAACTAGCATTTAAAATTATGAACCAAATCAAATCAAGCCAATAAAATTTATTCAAAATAATAAGATGATTAGAGAACCCTAAAAAATATAACAAAGAAGAAAAAAATAGGATATTAATTTTATAAATCAAAGCGCTCCACAAACCTAAAACAAAAAATCTTCCTTCAGAAGTTATATTAAATTTATGAACAATTTTATGGACAATAGCTAAAGAACAAATTAAACTTAAACAAAACAAAGCAGGAGGGAAAATAGAATATAGATCTAAAAAAAGACCGCCTATTATTGCGGTCAACCAAGCCCAGGGAGAAGCATTAACAAGAAATAAAACTATTACCAAAACAAAGACTAAAGATAATTGATTAGGAAAAAATGGCAATGAAACTTGCAAGGTGACAAGCAAAAAAACAAGAAAGAATAAGCCAATAAATTTAACTGAGGAAAGCATAAAATAAAAAAATTAATTTACGGGCAATAAAACCGAGACAATACGTAAGTTTTGTTCAGACAAAGGATTAATAATCAATTCTTGAAAAATAGCATTTGGTTTTTTGTTTATCTCTGCGACTTCACCAATAATAATCCCTCGTCTAATGTTTTCTTCTAATCCTGAAGTTATAACAATATCACCCACTTCTACTTTTTGACTTAAAGACACATATTTCATTTTGACTATCAAATTATATTCTCCTTGTATGACTCCAGATGTAGTTTCAAACTTATTGTCATCACTAAAATTGATGATATCTGCGGTAATAAAAGAATGAACATCTAATAAAGGTCTAATATAAGAAATTGAATTTTCAACAGTGATAACACTGCCAACCAGAGATCCCTTTTTGTCAATTACCGCCAAACCGGGACTAATCCCATCCTTCTCTCCTTTGTCAATTATAATCCAATTAAATCCTGACTCATAACGACGACCCAAGATGTTAGCTAAAACAAATTTATCTTGAGATTTCGTTAAGAAATTAAGATGTTGTTTTAAGGTTTCATTTTCGGCTCGATAAGATTTTAACTTCATATTTTCAATCTTCAAATCTTCGCAAACATCATATTGACTTGCTGGAGTCTGTTTTTGGCGATAAAAAAATTTTTGCCATGGTTCAGAGATGACAAAAAAAACATTTTCTCCATGAAGGAGAAAAATAGATGAATACAATAATAAAACAAAAATACAGAAAACAAAAACTTTCCTCATAAAATTAAAATAGAGTATTTTTTAATTTATCTAAATACCAGGCGCTGAATTTTCAATAATTGGACCATCTGGATAAACTTCATCAATAGAAACTTCAATCACATCTTCCCACTTAAATCCGAGAGATTCAAATATTTCTCCTGATTTAAAAGCCCGTTTTTGATTATTCTCTACCAAATATATCCCTGGTTGATCTGCATATTTAATCAAAGTGCCATCTAAATATCCTGTAATATTTGAACCACTGATGTATGTTTCGCTTAATGGTATTTCAATCACACTTTCCCATTCAAAACCTAATCTCTCAAATATTTCTCCAGACTCAAAAGCCCGTTTTTGATTATTCTCTATCAAATATATCCCTGGTTGATCTGCATATTTAATCAAAGTACCATTAGCTCTTCCTTCTGGCTGAACAATAAATTGAAAACTATTTATCAACATTTGAAAAGTAGTCTTGAAGTTAGCTTCTTTGTTTGTACCAATCATGTAGGACAAAATGTAAATCTTGTCCTCTTTGCTAATATAAATTGTCAGATGATCTTGACTCCATATTGCTGATTGATTATTAACAATTGTCTCAAACAATAAATCAGGATCCACATCTGGTGATTGACGTAAATACCAATCTCGTGGATTCAATTTCTCTGGATTATTTTCAACAGTAACGCTAAAAAATTCTCCAGTATTAGTAATTACCAAAATTTCTTGATTATTTGTTTCAGGTATAGCCCGAGCTAACCAAGAAGCTGGATAAAAAAAGCTATAAGCAAAAGTAGGATTAGTGTAAATATTAATCATTCCTGAAGTAGCTATTTTATCACTTTCGGTCAAAGGATCCATTAGCGCTAATATTTCTTGTCCATCAGGTTTGGAATCAGCATCAGTATCAGGATTATTAATCTCTGTCCTAAATATAGCCTCTTCCGTATTAGTCAATCCATCATTGTCATCATCAGCGCTAGACAAAATATTAGGAGCTATTTGAAAATCCTCAGCAGTAATTATTGTTTTCGATTTTTCAACGATAAGAGCTAAAGTATTAGAAGGCAAAAAATCTAATTCAATATTCACAACATTATCATCAATATTTATGGAACTTGGCAAAGATGTCCATAAATTATTTTTAAAATAACCGATAACTATCTCTTCTTCCCATCTTTCTTTTACCAAATCTTCATAATAAAACATTTTTAAAGCTACTATTTCTGAAAATATTAAATCATCTACTGGTTCTATTTGGTAAATAGTACCGACAATATTATAGAACTCATCTCCTTTGTTCTCGGAAGATAAATCCTCATTCATTTCAATTTGAACTTCTGGATCTATAGCTCCTGCCGGCAAATATAAATCAATCCAAGAAATTATTTCATCTTCTTCGTTTTTAACTTCTGTTCTTAAAGTTTGTTCTTCAGAGATTATCTCTTCTTCTGGTAATATCTCTTCTTCTATTTTTTCTTCCACTATCTCTTCTTCTGGTAATATCTCTTCTTCTATTTTTTCTTCCGGCAAAACATCTGATTCTTGAGGTTGATTGTAATATCCTTGAGCCCAAAAATAAAAATATATCCCACCACCAATCAACAAAATAAAAAGTATAATCAAAAATAGAGTTAAACCCCTTTTTTTGTTATTCTTTTGACCTAATCCAGATTTTCTATTTTTTTGTTTAAATTTTTCTGGCATTACGTGAATCTTTTCTTCAATTTTTGGACCATCATTCTCTGTTGATATAGTCTGTTTATCATTAACCTCTTTGATAATATCCTTTTTAATCAATTCTGGAACAGTAAAATCTTTTGATTTATCTACCTTCGGTATTATATCTACAGGTGGTAATGGATTTTCCTTCATAGGAGTTGGTGTTGGTGTCGGTGTCGTTTCCTTTACCAGCGGAGCTTGAGGAATTAAAGGAGCTGATTTTTGAATTGGCTCACCTCCCAAAGGAGTGGGCTGTTTTATTTTAATGTTGTTGTCTTCTTTTGGTGCTTTCGCTTCATCAAACATAATATTATTATTCTAATTATTATTATTCTAATTTATTGATTTCTGTTTCTAAATCAAATAATTTGGCTTCTGGATTTGGATCATCTGGGTCTAACCCCATCCTTACTTCTTCTCCGTCTAATATACCATCTTTATCAGTATCAGAATCTAATGGATTTGTAAAATAAACTTTAACTTCTAATCTATCTGAAAGGCCGTCATTGTCGGTGTCTGGATTATTTATATTTGTTTTTAATTGCTTTTCCTCTACATCAGTCAAACCATCAGCATCTGTATCTAAAGGTTTTTGTTTTGATTCATCAATAATAATTGAAGGAGTGCTAGTTGCGTTGTCAGCTATCTCGATCGAAATTTCATTTTCAATTAAAATATTTTCATTTTCTAATTTATCCCAAAAATATAAAATTCCAAAAGCAATAGCAATGATTATAGCTAAAATAATTAATAAACGAGTTACTAATAAGAATATATTAAAACCTTTTCTTTTTTTAGTAACCGTTGAAGATTTTTCAGATAATGATTGTTCATCTTTCGGAATTTTTTCTATAAAAGGTTTATCTATCGGTTTTTGTCCGATATCTTTGAAAATATCCTCTGGTTGTTTATTGTCTTGATTATTCATATATATGTATAAATTTAAATTTTTGTCTTAAAATATAGAAATTAATATATCTAATTAAGTTTCACTGGGTCAGCAAATTTATGTCCTTGTAGCATTTCTTTATAACATTTTTGATTCGGTCTAATGCGACTTACTGACCATAAATATTTACTTATTTGTTTCGCTCCCTCCCAATAATACATAATTTTGCCATTCTTTATGGCTATATTAGAAACAACAATCATGTCATCTATATATCTTTCTCCTGCTAACTGACGATTAACAGAAGTTAACTTGCTATGATGTTGAATGTCAAACAACATATTATACTTTTCAAATCCGATTTTTATGCCTGTTACCAATATTTTCTCTAATTCTAATATATTAGATTTATCCCCTCCTGTTAAAGCTATATCAATGTCCCATGTATCTTTTGGGTTTTTTAAAAATTTACCAGTCAGCCAAATCTCATAATTCTCTATTCCTTTCAAAGACAAAAAATCTTTTTTCCATAACTTAAATTTCTTTTTGTTCGGTCTACTCCACGGCTTGGTAACAATAATAGGATATCTTATATATGTAAAATATTTTTTGTTTATCATCTCAGTTAAAATTTATTAAGATTATTTTATGGCGACACACCACCACCACCACCTCCTTCTCCTTCACATTCTCCGTCTATGCAATCTTCGTCGTCATAACATTGAATGGCGCAACTCCCACAATAAAACCATGACTCTAATAAATCAGTTTCACAACCGTTTGATGTATTTCCATCGCAATCCCCCCAATTTTCTTCGCAGACGCAATTTTCTGAATCATCACATATCATTTTATAACCACAAGAAACTCCAACAGATTGTCCAACACAATCTTCTCCAGGTGGAATAGCTAAGGGGCAACCTTTAAATCTAATATCGTCAACATAAAAATCTGTCCCCGATGCTTCTGTATCATTATAACCAATAGATAGTCCCACCTCATTGCGTAAATCACCATCGGCATTCAAAGTATTAGCCATTTCAGAGGTGTATACAAAACTATAAATATATTTTTGCCATGATGGGTAATCACCCTTTGGAAGTGAACCTAAGCTGATTTGAGGATAAGGGGCTGTTTGAAATGGATACTGTCTAAATCGGCATTTACCGCAAGCATCTGTAGGGTCGTTAAAATCAATATCACAAGCAGCATTACAATCTCCATCAGCGTAACAGACATTACAAGGATAACTTTGACTACAATGGCCAAGACTATAACATAATCGTATGCTTACATCAGATGTTGTATAACCTTTATAATAAAAACTAAAAACATATTCTTTGTCGGCTTGAAGCGCAAAATCTGAGATATTATAAACCGTTTTGCCCCACATCACACGATTTGTCCATGGCCATATCAAATAATCGCCTTCATCGACATCACAATCTCCGCAGCTTCCATGATCCGTAAAATTACAAACATTTGGTGATCCAGTCTCCCAAACACAATCATCTTTATAAGGGAAAGAATTAGGCCAAGAACTTGAAGGGTCAGTAGCTCCTTCACAAACAGCTTGCGAACAAGTTCCATAATATGGTTCATTAGCATCCTGCTGAAATCTAATACTGTCATCAGGTTCTCCTGTATAAAATACTCCGTTATTAGCAAGTGTTATATCTACATGTGACATATCGTCTGCAAAAGTCCATTCACTATTCTCAGTTGGAAAATCATCAGCAAATTGACTCTCTACGCAACCATAATTACAACATAAATAATTATCCTCACAAGCATTACCACATACACCACAATGGTCATCATCTATTGAAAAATTTGTTTCACAACCATCCAATGTAACACCATTGCAGTCGCCATAACCATATTGACAAACACAATTTCCAGAGCTATCACATTCAGTATTCAGGTCACAAACATTACCGCATACGCCACAATGAGTATCATTGGACAACAGGCTTGTCTCGCAACCATTAGCCCAATCACTGTCACAATTTCCCCAATTATTATAACATACAAAATTACCACCAGCATTGCAAAAGAAATTCGTTCCCCACTGCGTATTGGCTGGCACTAAGGTGCAAATTGACGGAACTTGAATATTGCATTTTTTGCAATCATTACAGATAAAACCCTCTGGATAGTAAGAACAAGAGCCATAGCCGTCGCAGTAACCTGCTTCGCAATTAGCAGGATCATCTGTGCATTGATTATTATAATCCTCTCCGGAATATGTATTAATACATTGACCATTAACTGAACAATATTTACATATTCCGCATGAAACTCCTGAAACTTCTATTTCGCAAGCGCCAAAACCATCACAATAACCAGTTGAGCAATCGTCTATCGCGCAAACATTTCTTGGGTCACCACCATAAGCAACTAGATCACAAGTGCCTCCAGCGCAATTTTGACATAATCCCTCGCATGCATTGTCACAACAAACGCCATCACTGCAATAGCCTGAACTACATTCAGTATTGACACTGCAATTTTCGCCATCGTCAAGTTTGTCGCATCCAGCCCAGCGACAATCAACACAATTTAGTGTGCCAGAACCTAAACCTAAGCTAGTGCAAGTCGCATCAGCTGGAACAATGCTGGCATCTATTATCTCACATTCTTCACATGATTCCAGTGTTCCATTATCACATGTCCCCATCCCTTTAGAAACAACATAATTATGAGTATATACATCATCATCCAGATTAATAATTATATTCTCTGTGCCTAACCAAGTAACATTATCGGCATCTGGTTTATATTCCAAATTAGCAAATAAACTATATCCCTGCTCAGCGCATAAGTCATCGTCTGATGTTAAATATCGATAAACATGAGAACCATATGGATGTGAAAATGTTTGGCTTGCTGGATTATAACAAGTACCATTACATTGATAATCTGGTTGAGTAGGATCATCTGGACATGCAGAACAAGATCCATTAAAACGGTTCAACGGATCAACTGGCAATGATTGCCCCAATTCACTACTTAAGGTATATTGCCATGATGGCCATGTAGTATATGTTTCCTTGGGGATATATGTTCCAGAGGATAAAAGAGGATAGTGATTATTCAAATTATAATAATCATTTAAACTATTCTCTGCTTCACTGATATCATAAATTCTTAAAAGATCTCTTTGTATTTCTCCTTTTTCCGTTGGGTTATTAAGATTATTATTAAATCTCAAATTTTCTAAAAGTTGATTGAATATATTTATTGTTTCAGAAGAAGCCCCTTCGTTATATGAAAAAATATAAATATAAGAAGAAATTGTATTATCTAATATATTTACGTTTGGAGCTCCAACATAAGCTGTCCGTCCATCTCTTAGGGCATAATAATTATCAATTATTGAATAACCAGGACTAGCAGGGTTAGATACATTTTGATTATACCAAAGTAAAGGAGGTAATCTTTGTGGATTTCCCATTATTTTAACACCAATAGCATCTCCTTGAGAATCTTCAACAGTAAATAAAAGCTCCTTAATGAGTGTAGAATCAGGATCATTAGAGACGGTTATTGCTTCAACAGAAGGAATATTTAAAAAATATGAAAACGCTAAAAACACACCACTGATAGCGCTAAAGATTATAAAAATTTTTAATTGTTTTTTGAACATTATATTAAATCAGATAATAAATAAGATTACTGTGTTTTTAAATAGTTAATTAAGCTTCACTGGATCAGCAAATTTATAACCCTGTAACATTTTTCTATATCGCTTGGGACTTGGTTGTATTCTACTCGCTGACTATAAATATTTGCTAATCTGCTTCGCGTCTTCCCAATAATGATAAAAAATCTTTTTTCCATAATTTAAACTTTTTTTTATTCGGCCTATCCCACGGCTTAGTAACAATAATTGGATATCTTATATAATTAAATTAGTATTACCAATCACCACCTCCTGGTCCATTATATTCACAGTTTCCGTCTATACATTCTTCATTAGCTTCATCACACTGAATGGCGCAACTCCCACAATAAAGCCATGACTCTAATAAATCTTCTTCACAACCGTTTGATGTATTTCCATCGCAATCCCCCCAGTCATTTTCACAACCAAATCCAAGACAATCATTATTACAAATAGTATGAGACGGTGTATTAACGCCATCACAAACTTCACCGCAATTAATCCCATTAATGCCACATGAAGTTACCCAATTAGTAGCAACACATTGCTCTATAGTATTACCTGGATAGCAATTGCCATTATTATAGCAAGTGCCATTATATTCACATTGATCAACAGAACAGGTAGTGGTTGCTGATGCTGTGTTGCTATAAGAAGAATAACCGTCTGCGTTATAGGCTCTAATTTTATAAAAATATGATGTCAATGGAATTAATCCGGCATCAAGATAACTGACGACATCAACGCCAACTGTGGCGGTAAAATCCAAATTAGATTCAAGATACCTTTCTATTTTAAAGCCATCTTCATTATCAGAATTATCAGCCCATGTTAAATTAATTTCATCAAAATTTGCTGTGACCACAAGATTACTAGGGTCATCTGGTAGAGACGCTACTTCACAAATCCAAGTGCCTATTTGACAAATTTCACCTGCGCCTTGATTGCAAATAATACCACAACCTCCACAATTAGAAGTTGTTGTTAAATCTGTCTCGCAACCGCTATCAGTAGTGCAATCGCCCCAATTGGCTTCGCAAGTCCATCCAAGACAATCACTATTACAAATAGTATGAGGCGGTGTATTAACGCCATCACAAAATTCCCAACAATTGAAAGAACCATCTCCGCAAGAAGTTAACCAATTAGCGGCTACACACTTTTCAATATCAATATTCGGATGACAAACTTCATCAACATAACATATGCCATCATATTCGCAATGATTAGTCAAACAGTTATTTGTGGTTGCGGTAGCTTGATTACTAAGAGAACTACCAATATCATTGTATGCCCTGACTTTATATGAATAAGCGGTATTAAAATTAAGGCCCGTGTGTTGATATGACTGAGTGTTAGGACCTAATGTGGCAATCACAGAAGTGTCAAGTTTTTCCACTTTAAATCCAGTTTCATTATCAGAATTATCAGCCCATGTAAGACCAATCTGATTAGATGAAACTGCTGTTGCTGTTAATCCAGTAGGAGGATCAGGAGCAATGGGAATGGTGGCAGTAACAATTGTTATAGGATTACTATATCCTGAGTCGCCTACACTATTAGTGGCCTTTACTTTATATTCATAAGCAGTAGAGTCACTTAACCCAGCATCTTGATATTGCTCAAGATTGGCTACTACGGTCAGAATTACAATTCCGTCTCTTTCTATTTTAAATCCTTCCTCATTATCGGAATTATCATCCCAAGTTAAATTAATTTGATCATAAGGATTAATGCTATCTATATCTCCGTCAAGATTGCTTGGTGAATCAGGCAAAGTTGTAGAAGGACTAGTAGTTACGTCTATAGAGCTACTATAACTTTCGCCATGTTCATTATAGGCTCTGATTCTATAAATATAAATAGTTGACGACGTCAGCCCTTCATCAATATAAGAAGTGACATCAATGCCCAAAGAAGCAATTGTACCCCATACCCCAGAATCAAATCTTTGAACCTCAAATCCATCTTCTTGTCTTATTTCGCTAGAATTATCAGTCCAATTAAGTTCAATTTGATTAATATCTGGTATACCGATCAAATTAGCAGGAGCAAGAGGAGCATAAGACGGCATAATAGTAGTTGTTGCTGAAGCTGTATTACTATAACCAGAATCTCCATTATTATTATACGCCATTATTTTATAATTATAAGTTGTCTCGGAACTTAATCCAATATCATTATATGATGTGATATTAGCGCCCAAATCAACAATTTCAACAGAGCTATGAGAGATATTTCTTTCTATTCTGAACCCATTTTCATTAGCAGAAGTATCTGCCCAATTTAAATCAATTCTAGAACTAGGATACATCGCATTAACTTGCGCAATCAAGTTAGTGGGAACTGATGGGATTGTCCCAGATGGAATTATACAAATACCATTTTCGCAGGTTTGAGATGGACCACAACGATTATTACATTCGCCACAATGAAGACGATTTGTTAATAAATTCTCCTCGCAACTATTACTCCCTTCACAAGCATCATAACCAGCATCGCATTCCCAATTCAAACAATCGCTCTGACAATGAGTATTATATCCTGGAATATTCCCTACTACTCCATCGCAAATTTCATAACAATTCAATATCCCGTCACCACAAGAATTAATCCAATCGTCCTCAAAACACATTTGGGTTGTGTTAGTTATACATTCCTCTTCTTCATAACAATTTCCACCTTCATAACACTCCCTTTCTGGACAACCTGTTGTTTCTAAAGCTTCAGTACAATAAGGCGAGTAATAATAAGTAATTTCATCTTCATCAATATTAAATGCTTTAACTTTATAATAATAAGTTGTTGCTTCTGTTAAACCAGTATCATTATAAAAAATAATATTAGGATCAACAGTGCCAATTCCACCCCAAACTCCTCCAAGAATTTTGCGTTCTATTTCAAATCCATCCTCATTAGTAGAATTATCATTCCAATTAAGATTAATCTTAGTATCAGGATTAACTTCATTAACTTCGACTAAAAGTCCAGAAGGAGCAAAAGGCCATTTAGTAATACATTCTCCTGCCACTTCATAATAACCATCATCACAAACCCAATCAGAACAATCAAATAAACAAGTGGCGTGAGCGGGTATCCCTTCATAAACATCACAAATCTCTCCTGCGTTTATTGTTCCATTGCCACAACCACTAGGTACAACCCCTTCTCCCATTAATAATAATCTTGGTAACAGAGGTTCATTATCGCGGCAATAAGAAAATTTAAAATTTGTATCTGAGCCCATATAAACCCAAGTATGCTCGCAAATAGAAACTTGAGCTTGAATTTGATCTATGACGGATGTATTTGTTGGAATTCCCCCAACATTTAAATTAGCAGTTGCTGTAATCTGAGATAACCCATCTTGAGATTGGGATGTAATCTCAGTTTGGGATGCAGTAAGGATGCCAGTTATATCTACCACAGCTGGATTATCCGATGCCCATTGCCAATCCCAATCATAACCAGTAACTCCGAAAATTTCATTACCTTGATCATCATAAGCGCGAGCTTCAAGGTTTTCTAAATCTCCAGCTGTATTAAAATAAATATCTTCTGGATTTATTATAATTTCTGATAGTTCACATAATTTTCCACTAGTAAATTCCCATTCAAAATCAGATGCTAATTCTATTCCATATTTTGTTTCAATCCCTTCTTTTATAATAATCTTATGTAATAATTCCGGAGCTAATAATCCTTTATCGATTTTGACTATTGTTTTATTATCTTCTTCATAAGAAGAAATCTCAGCAGGTAATTCACACCAACAATCAACTACCTGAGCCCCGACATTCTTTGTGAAAAAGCTTTTTAATTTATAATATAAATTTGCAAAAATATTTTTATTATGTAAATTTTCAAAAGTTAATGATGAACTACATAGCGTACATTCTAATCCTATTCCTGCTTCATCATATTTGCCAAAAAGCTGAACAGTATCTGATGAAATAGTATTTTCATCCATTATTTGATTAAAAGTTGCAGAAATTATTACATTACGACAAACGTCAGAACCTTGGGGCAATCCCGACTCTACCGAAGGATTAGTTGCCACAATTAAATGAACTGAATCATTAATTTCAGGATTAGAAATTATTTTTATTTCAACATCAGCTTCTCCTAAATTTAAGGATTGAATTATTGCCTCCCACTCACCTATCAATGGCGAAGCTGAAGGCATAAACTCAGCGACATCCGTAATAAGTGGTTGAAAAGTCCAGTTATATTCATTATTAAAAAAGCTCGCTAATAAATAATTACAATTTGAGGCATAGGTATCAGTATAATAATCTTGAGTATCTGGATGATTTAATTGAACCGTCTGTCTAGGATTAATACAAACTTTATTTAAAGCACAATTGGTAGTTCCTGTTTCAAATTCCCAGACATAATTATCAATAGGATCGCCATCTTGAATATCATTGCCATTACCGTCTAATGGCAAACCATTAGTATCCTTAATACCCCCTAAACCACTTATTAGAGTCATCTTATAGTCCGTATTAAGCGCAAGCGTGTCTTTTATATATAATGTAGTTGCATCGGGTGAAACTATTATATCTCCTTGGGCAATAGTAACTGCAGTCCAATCTGGTCCCACTAATTTTTTCAATATAATATTACTATTAATAGTTAAAGTGCTTGCTTCTATCTCACGATTAAACCTAACGACTATTTGGGCGTTTGGGCAATTTTCTTGAGAATCTTTCCATGGTGATGGCGATTGTCCGCCCAAAACGCATTGTTCGCACCCTTGTTGTTCTATGACCTGCGGCAAAGTAGTAGGACTAACTTTTAATTTTCCGCAAGTATATGGCTCTAATGGATCTAGAGCGATACAAGATATACCTTCTGTTACTGCGGTAATAAATGTATACCCATAATTAACTGGATTTACAGTAGTAGCAGTAGTAATCAAATCAACAGCAGGATTAACAGTAGCTATGTTTTCATCAGAAGAAGACCAAGTAAAATCAGAAACGCAGACGGCATTATTATCATCATCTAAAGCTAAAGCCGAATAATCATGTTCACCCTGACCTTTAATAGTAAAATCTCGTGGTTCAACATTAACTTTGTCTATTAGACAAAAACCGAGTAATTCCTGCGTAGCAGTTGTTTCGGCAAAAGCTTCACAATTCAAATTCAAAGTATTGTCCCATGTGCAGGGACTACTGCCGGTTAAGCCATAAGAAACTCCTTGAGAGGACCTAACTCCTTCTCCGTCATCCCCTACTATAAATTCGGCTTTATATTCAGTATTTATTGTTAATTTACAATTATTTGGATAAAAAATAGTGGTATTAGTGTTTGTAGAATTAGTAGAAACAATTTGACCATTAAGATAACATCTACCGCCGATATATTGGCCATCGTCATCCCCACAAACTCCTACTTTTGAAACTTTTATATATTCATTATTCAATCTACTTCTGTCCATTGGTTTAGTAAAAGTTAATTTAAAAGTAGTATTCAAACCAGCTCCAGTTCCTCCACTTGCTGTACATGTTTCTACCTCTACTGGCACAGTGGGGCGATCATGACAACATCTGTTTGGGTCTAAAAATCCACATCCAGCGCCTGTACATTGGGCATCATTTTCGCACCCGCAGCAAAGCCCGCGTTCAATTCCAGTACAATTACCCTGCCCTGCTAAGCACTCAAGATCAAGATTATTACAAGAATTTAAGACTCCAATATCACAACAACATCTACAATTTGTACAAGCATTTTCTATCTCTTCTAAACATTGATATGGGCTACTGCAGTAAGAAAACCCTGTATCACAACCAGCACCACATCCCTCAACACATAAATCTCCAGAACTACCGCCTGTAGGATCTACGCTGAAGTTTAATGGATTGCTATAAATATTGTCCTGCCATACTCTTGTGTTAAGTAAACCTAATGACAAATCATCAGGAACTTGCGAGGTAATTTCATAATTTATAATATCCCATCCACTTCCAGGATAACCATTGGCTGGCTGATTACTATAATAAACATCATCTCCAGTACCTTTTTCTAATAAATTATCATTTGCAGTAAGTCGGGTAATTGAACCTAAAATGCCATGAGTTGGCCTTAAATTACAAATTCCCACATAAGAAAAGCCAGAAACAAAATTACTAGAGCTTAAAGCAATAAAAGCACTGCCATATGGAGCTGAAGTCATGCTGATTGCTCCAAAAGGATTTGTGCTATTTTCAGGTACTTGAGCAACAATCTGTTCGTTTTGCCAAGCTGAGCTTGTGCATTTATCAAAAGGAACAATAGATAGCTCATCATTAAATGTTACTTGGCTATAACTCGCGTTATAATTATTAAACCAGCATCCCTGAATAGTAACCCAATCATCATAACTCCCTGATGCTGGATTAAAATTGTTAATTACTGGCGTACAAATACTATAAGTATTATCACAAATACTTCCATCACAACGATTAGAATTATCACCATCTGGGTCATAACAATCCTGGTCAGTGCTGCAACAATTTACATTTAATGATTCTTTGGTCCATTTTAAAGAATCCGTTTCTTCAACCCTAATCCATGTTGAACCAGCGCCAGTTGCGCTCGCAATATTTTGATAAGTATTCCCAGCTCCTATAGTCGCAACGTCAACATCAGTAGAAGACCAGGCATAAGCATAAGAACCAGGGGTTAAAGCATTGCAATTACTTGCCATTGGAGATGCTGTAAATAATTGTGTAGCGGAACAACCTATAATACTTTTATCTTTTGGGGTCAAATCTATACTTGCTACTGGACAAACGTCAGTATCTCTTGTTTTAAAATGCCAGCTATAGTTTTCTGCCAATTCAACATTCTCATCGGATTTAACATTAGACAATATATTAATTGTATACCATGTTCCAGTTGTAAGTAGCGAGGATACAGAAAGTCTAACTATTCTTCTAGAAGTTGGATCATAAAATTGAGCAACAGATGGATTGTAGTAAATTTGACTACAATTTCCAATATTGTAAATATC